>Ga0209929_1000938_pt1 | contig 10524 bp, 10 predicted proteins | sample SalPon2_C_H2O_MG_2_FD_185731 | JGI IMG/M metagenome (GOLD analysis project Ga0209929, IMG submission 185731) | Salt pond water microbial communities from South San Francisco under conditions of wetland restoration - Salt Pond MetaG SF2_C_H2O_MG... ... | reverse complement strand
AAAGACGCACGCTGCAAAAAGTTTCGAAGACGTACAAAAGAAAGGCGTCGAAAAGTCAAAGCCCGAGCACTACGCGCAGATGCAAGTCTATATGCATCTGATGGATCTGCCCTGGGCGTTTTACCAAGCGGTGAATAAGAATAACGATGCGCTGTACTACGAGCGAATCGAATACGACAAGCCTGCTGCGGAGGCTTTAATACGCAAGGCTGAACATATCATTACAAGCGATCGTCCGCCCGAGGGGATTAGCAACGATCCTTCATTCTACAAATGCAAATTCTGCGACCACAGTTTTCTATGCCACGGATACGAAACGCCGGCACTGAGCTGCCGCACCTGTGCTTTCGCGACAGCAGAGATCGATGGTGATGCGAGGTGGTCATGCGCCAAGCATAAGAAAGATATCAGCGTCGAAGATCAACGCCTGGCCTGCGACAAGCACCTGTTTATCCCTGAGCTCTTGGAGACTTGGGCTGAAGTCCAAGACGGCACAGAAGAGCACGTCACCTATAAAAATAAATTGACGGGTCATGAGTTCATCAATGGCCTTGGCGGCTACTCGTCGAAAGAGATAAGCCGAGCACGCGACGTTAAAGCCATCGGCGATCCTGGCGTCGATCAGTTTCGGGAAAATTTTAATGCGGAGGTAACAGGGTGAGCAAAATATTTATACAAGTTGAAGGCGAAGACATGGATCGTTTTTTGAATCAGCAAGACGAGATCGCAGAAACGCTGTCGCGACTTTTATCAATCATCGAAGGCTTGGTTGATGAAGCGTCAAACGACTAAACGAGAAGTCAGCGCAGAGAAGATTCAGTTCAAGTACCCGAGGCAATCCTGCGGCTATTGCGAGAACCTGATCTTCAACTGGTGCGTGATTTTCGATGACGCCGTGCCTAAAAGTTTTCTAACTAAAAAAAACGATTGTGAGCACTTCTGTGAAGCGCTTGCCCCATAGCTATTCGGCAGAGCATTACAAGAAGTGCCCAGGTTGCGATCACTGGATTAAGAAGAAGACGGCGCTGTGCAGGCGGTGCGTTCGCAAGAAAAGTTTTGACTTAGAAGTGTGGCTCTGCAAGCCAGCAGATTATTGGGTAAGAGCTAAATGGCGACCCTACGATTTCGACGAGACAGAATTAGAAGAACAGGAGCAAGACAATGAGCAACCCATTCGACCGCCAAATTTCTGGTGATCATTACAAGAATTTTGCGATAGAACCAATTCGCTTCTGCCAAAAGAATGGCCTGGGCGCAGCAGAGAGCAACATCGTGAAGTATGCGTGTCGATGGAAGCGCAAACACACCGGCAACCTGGACGATCTAAGAAAGATCATTCACTACGCAGAGCTGCTAATCGCAATGGAGCTGGAGACCGGCGACTGCCCGGAGCAAGAAGAATTTCGGAGTGCCCGAGGTTTTAAAACCTTCAGCGAAGAAGAAGCGATAACAAGGATCGATAACGATGTTTAAGCAAAGACGATGGGGGGATAACCCCGCAGCCGAAAGTACATCTGCGCGGTCGATTATTTTAACTATTTTGCTGCTATCTACTTCCGCATTGGCAATCGGAGTCTTGGTATGATCGCGGTAAGCAGAGAGAAATTAGCAAAAGATATTGGTGTAACGCCAGATACGATTAGGGGATGGCAAGACCGTCACTTCGAAAAGGGCGTACACTACACGGTGGTCGGCAAAACGACGCTTTACTATCTATCAGACATCGAACGCTGGTTAGTTTCCAGAAAAAGCGGTGTAACGCAAACGGTGTAACGAACACTAGAAGCCCTATTTTTAAAGGTTAAAAACGACTAGTTCGATTCCGACCCCAGCCTCCATTTCCCCTTATTTTTACTAGCCTCACAGCCACCCCCTCTTGAAACGCCCCATAAAACCTAGTTATATGGTCATTCATGGGTTTTCATGTTTTTTTGTGTTGATCACCCTCAATGCGAAAATGGTGTAAAAACGGTGTAAAACGGAATAGGCGGTGTAAAGCGATGAAAGGATACGCAAAACGTGAGCCTGGCCGGTACAGTTACGGGGCTGGATTATGGTTGCACGTCGGCAAGACAGGGTTGTCTAAATGGAAATTTAGATCTCGCGATAACGACACGGATACGACAATCGATTTAGGTACGGCTAATAGCCACAACAACGAACGGTGGGCTCGTAGTCAGATTAAGCTAGTAAAAGATGGGCAGCAAATTAGCGCTGGTACTTTAGGGCCGGCTATTATGGATTGGGCAGACTCAAAATTAAAAACTAAACGCTGGTCTGATCGGCATTATTTAAAGACCACTGAGCGAATTCGAAAGCACTGCGGCAAATTATTCGACGTAAAAATAGACGATTTAACAAGACCGATGATAGTCAGCCACTTAGAGACTATCGATGACATTGATTCTGCTGGCCGAGTCTACTCTTGGATTAAAGAATGCTTGGAAGTTTTAGTTGATCGAGGCACCCTCTCCTACTGTGTTCTTGGTCGAAAACCCGAAACACTCACCCTTCCTAAGTCTGCAAAGAATCGACAAAAATCTTACAAAGCAGACTACTCTCTAGTCGCAGAGCTACTGCGTGCAATCAAACTATCTGATGCAACGAGAAGCGTGCGATTAGCTGGTCAATTTTCAATCCTGTCGGGACTCAGACTTGGTGAGATCGTCCAGCTCAAGACAGAATTTGTACACGATGACCGGGTGATAATCCCACGCAAATTTATGAAAGTAAAAGATCATTGGCGAGAAGATTATCAGTTACCGATTCCTGGTCAGCTAAAAGTGATTATCGATGCGGCTGTTGATTCAGCCGAGCAGGGTTGGTTGTTTTTTAATCCAAGAATGGGCCGACCTATAACGCTGGAGTCTGTCGAGAAACAGTTCAGAGAGCTGAGTCAGCGACAGCATGTGCCGCATGGCTCTCGTACTAGCCTGCGCACTTTCGCTCTAGAAGAGCTCAGGGTGCGCGAGGCTGTCGCAGAATCTCTGCTGGACCACGCAACAAGCGAGGGAGCCGCGCAGCATTACGATGTGACGCAGTATTTTGACGAACGCAAAGAAGTCTTATCCGCCTGGTGTAATTTATTGGCCGATCAAGCCCATCTGCGCTGAGTTCAAATTTGCAGGAGCAAATTCTGAGCCGCGTCTTCCTGAGATTTGACCAACGTTACCAGGGCCAGTTAAGCCTCGCCCAAGTATTGGTAATATTTCAGGAACGATGAACGGTGCGTTGCGTTGAATCGAGTCAAGTAATGTTCCCTGGCCTAAATCTGCGAGGATTTTCGGCAACAACTCAGGGCTAGTTTCTGTCAATACCCGAGCAATCTCCGATGAAGCTGAACGCAAGGCTTGATCAGACATCGTTTGGTTATTGTCTCGCAGGCTGGACATAATCAAATCTAAACCAGAGTTAGGAATATTGACCGATCGATCCGCCTCGTTGCGCATACGGCGCATGAGCTCTGACCGTTGCGCAGTCATGCTATTGGCGCCTGCCCGTTCTGTCACGGCCATGTTGCTCTCGCGACCCAGGTTGTCCATAAACACATCGAACGCGGCATCGCCGTCTTTACCACTAGGGAAAGCCAGCCGTAATAATTGACGGCGCCTTTCTGTCTTCATAACATTTCGAGCGGTGTTTGCTGATTCAACGCTGTTATTAAATTGATCTTGTAGATTCTGCAAAGCGCCCAATCGAAAAGCCTCTTTCTCGCTCTTGCTCATGCGCATGAGGTCTGCTGCTAATTCATCAGTATCCTCTGATAGAAGCCCTCGCCCTCTTTTCATTGCTTCCATCACACTGCTGTCGCCCGCGTACAAGTTTCGTGCTCTCGCGTACATTGGATTTGCACTGTCAAGCATGTCTAAAAATTCAGACCTCAAATCGCGCACTGCATTTACCTCCGTGGAACCAACTCCCTGAGTTGGCATCTTGGGAAATGCTACGTCATCCAAACCTTGTTTCATGTAATGTAAGAATCGAGTGTTTATCGCCGATACTGGGGCACCGTCAACGTCAACGATTCTACCGTTAGGCGTTATGCGAAGACGCATTGCCGCAGCGTCTTTTTGATTGCCTGCAATACGTACAGCATTTTGATAAGCCTGTTGCATTGCTGGCGTCCGCATGAGTTCTTGCAGCTCTGGCGTAAATGGTATGTCGATCTTGTTTGCTTCACCATACAGCTTGTTAGCAGTGCTTGCTCGACCAGACTTCATTGCTTGGAAATCGTTATAAAAATTGGCGCGTTGTCCGAATGCATCTTGCAAGATAGTACCAAGCCGAGCGTTACGACCTTTCATTCTTTCTTGTAAGAATCGATTAGCAGTTGCTTTTCCAGGACCAGGCATCACTGCTAATACATCAATCAGTGCTTGCGTGTTAACTCCGATATCAGCCAGGGTTACATCTTTCCCAGCTTGTTGCCCGATGTACGCGAGAGCCTCATCAACAGACATGCCATCGGCTTGGATTTGTTCTATTAATGTTTTTCTGGCCAGGTTCACACCTTCACGATTTGCTTGCTTATTACCTGATTTGAACAGAGCACTGTAGAGAGGGCTTACCAATTTTTCCCCAGCTTGATCTAATCCAAATTGCGCGCCAGCACCAAGAACTGCACCTATCCCCGCTCCACCTAATCTGTCTGTGACGCCGCCCTCACCAGCATTAAATCCTGAAATTGCCCCTGAACCAGCAGCTTGAGCACCTCTCATCAAAGCACTTCTACCCGCTCCAAGTGGCCCATAAGCTAAACCACCAGCCGCCTCTAACGCCAATGCGGTTGCAGGATTGTCCTCTCTGAACTGGTCCATGGTTCTACGTTCTAAAGCAATACCGACATCGCCAGGTGATAGATTTGCACCCATTCGTTGGTTTATTGACTCAGACAACATAGACGCATCGTCACCTACTGACGATCTTATGTACCCCATGATTTCATCAGAAGAGCTCATGGTCGCGCCCTGCATGAGCGCAGTAGCCCAACCAGGGGCAAGCGATCCATCTTCGATAGCCTTTAACAGCTTTGGACCTTCTGGTGTTTTAAAACCTTTTTTTTCTTGCTCTTTTAAGGCTTGATAAAATTCATCGATGTATTCTTGAGCATTACGTTGCACTGATACGACTCCTATAAACCTTCAGCTATTTTTTTTGGGTCAGGCTCTTTACCGAGCAAAGACGCTGCCTGCGCTTTCAATTGAAAAACAGACTTCTTTTGAAATTCTTCGCTGTTCTGTATTTCAATTAACAGTCGATCTAACTTCTGGCGGTAGGCAACTGGGTTAGACCTCAACAAATCTTGATTGCTGTCTTCAAAAGACATCAAGGCTTGCGCGATTATCTCTTGCCTGTCTAGCTTCAATTTAATCGTATCTATTAATATCCTGTTACCCTCTGGAGTTAGCGAAAGGCTAGGTGCTGAATTTAAAATTAATTCCAAGTCTGTATCGGTAGGATTCGATCCTAATGACTTAACTAAAGGCAGCGCAATACGATTTGATATTGCTCCGAACACAAGCTCTGGAGATGAATCTTTAACGTTTAAACCGAGGTCAATGCCAAGGTTTCTCGCTTGCGCCAAAAACCCTTGCGCAAAACCAGTCTGCGCACCAGCATCGATCAAAGCGCTTAATTGATCAAGGTTCGCTCTTTGGCCACCGATATCCGCCATGCTTTGATAGATTGGAGTCGTTATACCGTCGATTCTAGTAATCGCGCGATCATCTAACTTTTGCGCTCGGTTTTTTGTGATGTCTCTGTCGGACTTCAGATCTTCCAACTCATCTTTGTACATTCCTGGTGTGAAATTACCAACGTTGGGATAAGGCATGCGGTACGGAGAAGGAGTTTGATCGTTTCGATCCTTTCGGAGACGTTGTTCATACAAAAACTCTTGAATATCTGGTGGCGGCGCATTTATAACGTTCTGCTCGCCTGTCAAAACATTGCGTTGCGTAGTCACCCCAAAAGGATCTGTCTGAGGATCTGACATCTGACTCGTCGCAAGAGATCGCAGCTCATCCAAGCCTAAGTTCTTAATGATTCCAGCGTCTTGACCTTGATTAATAAAAAAGTTCTGAAGCTGCTGTCGATTCGCTGCATTCAAAAACTCGCGCGCTTGATCTTGCTGCATATCTCTAATCTGCATTTTTTTAACAACAGAACTGAGAGGCTCGCGCATTCCAAGTCTTTCCTGCACTGGATTTAAGACCTGATTTTTCAATACATTTCCGAATGCTTGTCCGATGTTTTCAGGTTTTTTAAATTCGTACTGCGACATATCAGGCTGAAAACCTGGACTCATTAGTTGCTTTTGTGCCTGGTTCATCAGGTACTGACGCCTAAGCTCTTCCTGCTCTTGCGCAGATAAGGAGTTAAAATCAAACTCAGCCATACGGTCCTCTCAAAGATTGTTGAGCGTGGTTTAAATAATTCGGCATTTGATTTACAAATCCGCCTGTAGGTGCCATCGGCACAGATTGAAACTGGCCTAATGGCATCGGTTGCAACTGGGCTGCTGGCGTTGCAAATCGAGAAACTTCATCTGGATTTTCTGCTAGGAATTTCTTGTAGTCCTCCGGGGATTGTGTCAACGCTTTTATATGATCAAACCCAGACACAGACGACATAAAAGACATGGGGTCGTTTACAGCCGATCCTATGTCTTCACCAGCACCTATTGCTCCATCTTTAAGACCATCTAAAACATTGCCAAAACCCATAGCAGCGTTAGTTCCTAAATTTGCTAAAAGTTCAAACATTGATTAACTCCCTGGTATTCCTAAGCTAGTTGATCGACCTCTTTGGCTAGTCAATGTCGGGTTAGGCAACATACCGGCACCGCTACGCAGCACGTCGAACATTCTGAAAGGATGGTTTTGCTGCTCTTGGAATCGACGATATTGATCGTCCATAATTTGTTGAGCAAATTGTCGCTGTTGGTTTCCAACTCCCTGAATTTGCTGCGCGTCTCCAAACCTCATCGAGCGCATATCCTGACCCAATTGACCTAACATGCCAGCGCCAGCAAGCCTTTGCTGCGCACCCTGCAAGCCAGCGTTCTGATTAGCCAACTGAGCCTGCAATCTAGCGTCCTGATTTTGAAATCCATAGGCTCGCGCATTTGCTTGATTCGCAAGAGCCGCCTCAAGTCTAGCTTGCTGGTTAGCTTGAGCCGCTTGGCTTCCAAGCTGCTGCCTAGCCAAGAAATTATTTTGGTTTGCCTGGCTCGCATCGGCTCGAAGAGATTGCGTTTGCATCAACCCTTGATTTCGCAAGCGTTGTTCATCGAGTGCTGTTTGTTGGTTAGCCAACTGGCCTTGCAAGTTTCGATCTCGGTTCGCTTGCGCGGCTGCATTTTGTAACTGTTGCGCTTGCAAATTAGCCGCTTGGTTGCTTTGGCCGGCATCAACTCCCAACGCTTGCGACTGTAGCAGACCTTGGTTCGCAGCCTGTCCAGCAGTTAACTGAGCCTGCTGGTTAGCAAGAGCTGCTCGCAAGCCGGCGTCTTGATTCATTTGCTGTAAAGACAAACTGTTCTGCGCGTTGCTCTGTTGAGCCGCAAGGTTCTGCGCCTGGTTCGCTAGCGCGAACGCTTGCTGAGAATCTTGATTGCTCATCATGCGCTGCAAGTCCTGCTGTCGCGACTGCAAGCTGGCGTCTTGATTGATCTGTCCGCCTCTTAATGCTCGATCCGCGTCTGAGATACTAGCTTGCTGATTAGCAAGAGCTGCTTGCAGATTAGCCTGTTGATTAGCTTGTCCACCTCGCAAACCCAACTCAGCATTCGATTGACTCGCCGACAATCCAGCTTGCTGGTTTGCGAGAGCAGCCTGCATGTTCGCATCTTGTGCCGACAAGCCTGCTTGCAATCCGAGTCTAGCGGCCTCAGTCTGTCCTTGTAATCCCAGTTGTGCATTTGCTTGACTGGCTGCCAAACCGCTTTGCTGATTAGCTAACTGGCCTTGCAAATTAGTTTGTTGATTTGCACGCGAAGCATCCGTCCTGCGAGCCAGGTCTGCCTCCGCCAGACGCGCAGCCGATTCAAAGCCTTGCGATCTGAGCTGTGAGGCAGTTTTTGCTGACTGCTCAAGTGCGGCTCTGTTCGTTTCGGCATCAATTATTGCCGCCCTATCTCCACCAAAGGCGCCTGCTGATATTGCCCCGGCAGCATTTTGATTCTGCTGCATTTGTCTTGCCCGCTCGATATCGCCCAGAGCACTGTCAATTACACCAGTCTGATATTGGTTCATGTAATCCGACAGGTTTGCATCTTTAAACTGAGCTGCTTGAACTCGCTCTGCATCGACATCATTGGCCGCGACAGTGCTGGGATTTATTTCGCCAACCTGTACAGCGTCAACTCCGCGTACATCTCCAGCATTAACACGACCTACATTGATGGAGCTGGGTGCGTCAATTTGTTGCGCATCTCTAGCCTGCGGTCCAGGCCCGAGCAACCCAAGTGGGCCAATGTCTTGAGACTGTTGTTGCATTTCTCTAATTTGACCAGGGTCGTTTACTGAGCCCGCGCTGACCTGGTCAAATCCGATGTTTGTGTTTACATCACCAACACCTACTTGTTGACTGTTAAAACGTTCATTTGCATATCGACCGTAAACATTGCCTGCGTTTGTGCCCGTGTTGATATTACCGACCGTTGCATTTCGACCACCAAAATAGGTTGGTACACTTCCCGCTCTAACGTTTGTTTGTCCTGCTGCGCGACCGCTGTACACATTTCTTGGTTGATACGTGCTGACGCCTTGTGCCGCATTTATCGCAGATTGAATTTCATTTTGGCCGACTCCAGCCCTTGCAGCATTTAAAGTTGCCTGCATGCCTTGCTGCTGAAACGGCGACATGGGAGCAACCGTTGCATTTTGATATGCGTTGTAAGGTGTTCGCGACAAGCCTCGGCCCGTCTGATACACATCCAGCAAAGCACCCTTGATCTGAGGGTCCATCTCCTGGCTGCTGCTTTGACTACTTTTTCCGAAACTCATTATCTAACACTCCTAGAACTGATATAACTTGGCATGCCGTACATTATCGCTCTCGCATTCTGGTCGTAACCTCCAAAACCTGGATCAACCATCGCCTCTACTTGCGGCTGTGGTTGGTTGTACTTAACGTATCCACTGCGTGGACCGCTATCTCGACCTTTCCCACCTCGACGATCTGCCGCATCCAATATGGGCATTCCAACCCGACCTACTGGACGACCGTCTGGTCTTGTTCTTGTTGCTGTAAACTGTGGTGGAGCATTCAGAGACTGCACCGGCTGGGATGTCGGTTGATAGCCAAAGGCATTCGCTGCGCCGCTAGGTAAGGCATTGGCTCCGCCGCCAGGTTGCGGTAAAAAAATAGTACCACTCTGATTACCAACTGGCACACGTACGTCATAACCGCCATCTGTTTGCCCGTTTGTTGCGGGTGTATCTCTAACAGAAAAAGGATTGTCCATATCAAAATTAGACCTTTGCGCTGCCCCATGGTTGGCGTAATAAGGGTTATTTAAATAAGAGTTAGTCTGAGGCTCATTTCTGTACACAGGATAATAATCGCCAAACTGTGATCGATTCACTGCGGTAGCAATCTGATTCATGTCGTAATTATTAAAATTAGTGCCTGGCTCTAAGCCGATAGGGAATCCAGTTTGTCCGCCCTGACCTCCAATTGGGCCTGGAAGCGTAGGCATAGGATTATAATCAGGCGGCGGCGCAGGCTGCGGTTGCGGCTGGTAAGGTCGATAGTTGTTGCCGCCAGCAGGAAATTGATTATAGTATCCTGGCATCGGTTGCATAACATTCTGCCCGGACCCATATACATCCATCATAGGGTTGTAAGGAGCCTGAGGTTGTTGGTTGTACCACTTATTACCGCCACTATACTGATTGGGTGGTGAATACTGATTAGGTGGCAGAGTGACTGAGCCGCCCTTACCACCTCCGCCGCCGCCTTTACTTCCTGCCATCTTCAATCTCCTTGTATAAGCTCACATGACTTATCGAATACCCTAAGTCATCAAGCGCTTTTACCCAGCCCTTGCGACCAGATAAAGTTATGAACTTGGCATCTAATGCTCGGCCAAATTCTTGAAATGTTTCATCCATATCCTTGATTTCCATCAAGTCGCCTGCCGCTAAAAAGATGTGAATAGCTCTGGCGCGTGGGTAGCAAACGACTTCCGTTACCACGCAGCTTTTTTCTGCCGGCCAAAAATGCATACGACCTTCATCGACTGCCTGCACAATGTCTTCGAACAAATGCGTACCGCCGGCAAATTCCAACGCTCTCTCAAGCATCTCTCGATACGGGAACATAGCCTCTAACGTGCTTGGTGCAGCTAGTGCTTCTTGGGCATTCATAATGCTGTCGCTCCTAAGTTGCCTGAGTTATCGACCGTGATGCTGTAGCGCGTGCCGTTTGGAGACTTCAATATCAACCGGGCTGCGCCAACTTCAATGTCTTGATTTTTCTTATGGTTCAGGCCGTCCGCTTGCTCGATCAACAAATTCA
>Ga0209929_1000932_pt1 | contig 10573 bp, 11 predicted proteins | sample SalPon2_C_H2O_MG_2_FD_185731 | JGI IMG/M metagenome (GOLD analysis project Ga0209929, IMG submission 185731) | Salt pond water microbial communities from South San Francisco under conditions of wetland restoration - Salt Pond MetaG SF2_C_H2O_MG... ... | reverse complement strand
ATTTTAAGACCAAAAAAACTATAGTAAAATTTTTTTTTTATAGAAATTTTGGATTCAATTTTTCAGAGACCACTTTTTCGCGTTTGGTTTAAAATAGATATACCTCGTGACAAGTCAAAATTTTCGCGGAGTAAAAAATCATCGTAAATTTTAAAAAAAAATTTTTTTTTCACAAGTTCGGAACACTTGATTTTAAAAACCCTCGAAAAAAAAATATTTTTTATAAGAAAAAATTATCGAAAGTTCATAATAAAAATAAAAAAAAAAGACTTAAAGCTTTAAAACATGTATACCATATAACAATGTCTCTCGAACAAGATTACACTACTGTACCTGGTCAACTTTACGCGTGTCTTTCTGTTGTCGGTCCAGAAGCACCACAAAAAAACGATAAGTTTGGTATCAAGATTAGAGGTGCTTTTGCAACTCGCGACGAAGCGGCTTCGCACGCGAAACGCCTTCAAAAAGAAGATGCAACTTTTGATATTTATGTCGTTGATATGTACAAATGGCTTTTGATTCCACCAGATACCGCAAAGATTGAGGATGTTCACTATACGAACGAAAAGCTAGAGGAACTTATGTCAGGATATAGAGAAAACCAAGCACTCGCTGCAAAGATGTTCGCTGAGCGAAAGTCTGATATGATGTCTGTTAAAGCTGGTGGTACCGAAACGTTTATTAAACCCGGTGATGAAAACTCGAAGTATTACACGAAACCGGATGAATCACCTATCAGTCACCCAGCTGAAATTCTCGAGCGTCTCAAAAAGGAAAAACCGGATACACCAATGGAAGAACTCGTCAAGGAGGCTGATGAAATTGTCGCTAAAGAGATGGAAGATGTTCGTTTGAAACGCGAAGCGGAATTTAAAGCGGTGCGCGAAAAGGAAGCAAAAGAGAGAGGGTTTAATTCCGTCGAGGCTATGGAAAAGTTTGACACTGAAAAAGCTAAAGCAGAAGAAGAAGAAGCAAAATCTACGGAAGGACAGGTTACCGAAGAGAGTGGTGGTAATACCGGTGAAGAAGATGAGGTAACTTCTGAAAATAAGGAAAACGTCGAACCGTAAAATAAAATTTATACACTAAATGTAAGTATGTTGACTATATCACATAGACTTTTAATAAACATAGTCACCATTCTTATTTTGATTAATTTATTTTTGAGATGGTATAGAAAAAATCAAAAAAATAAATCAGATAACAATGATTTAGATGATGTTTTTGTTACAGCATCCGATGTAATTAACGATAATACCAAAGATCCACTTATAGTCAGTAGAGCTTATTTTACTGAACCACTCGAAGGTCCTATGGGTGATTTTGAAGGTCGTCAAACACCTTCAGATTATTTATGGATAAAAGGTAAATCTATCCAGGCCTGAGAATGACTGGTTGCATGGTCTTACCCATGAAAAACCCTAACAAAAATGCGACAAATATTATTATATACCCCGTTTTATCTAAATTTGCAAATATATCGTCTTTCGCTTTTTTTGTTTGTGCTTGTTGTTGTAGCATGAAATCTGGCGGTGGTTGATGATAATAGTGGTGAGGTGGTGGTGCATAGTATTCTTTATCTTCGTTATTTTCTATCTCTTCTTCATCATTTTTATCGTTAAGGTTCATATCAAACTCTCTGGCGTTATATTCTATAGGTGTACCAACTTCGGCTTCCATTATATAAAGATAATTCTATTTTTTTAAGCTCATTATTACTCACTTTCACTTTCACTTTCACTTTCACTTTCACTTTCTTCTTCATAATAGTCTTCGTCTTCGTCGTCTTCGTCATCGTCGTCTACTACAAAATCCTTTAGATTACCATTTTCGTCGGCGTCTGAGTCATATTCATAGTCTTCGTCGTCTTCGTCGTCTTCTAAGAAATCCTCGTCGTCTGTTTCTAAGAGATCTACATCTGAGTCGTACTCGTCTTCTTTATAATCATCTTCGACTTCTTCGAAGAGTTCTAATCTTTCTGGAACTTTAGATAATCTACCTGAACGCGTTCTCTTGTTCATTATAACTTATAATTAGACAATTCTTTTAAGTATTTTACTCGCTGTATTTCGTTTCTTGTGTGTAGTTCATTGAAATAAGCAAGTAGTTTAATGGTTAAAATGTTTATTTCTTCCTGTACACCTGTATCACCTGCAACGGAACTAAGACTTATTTCGTCGAGATTATTTACTGCTCTATTTAAAAACTTTTTAGACGATTCGACGTTCTCGTTATACTCTATAGCCATGTTAATATTGACTAAAAAATCTTTGTAAGCACTCTGGTTTATACCCGAATACTTTATAGATTCTTTGACGAGACTTTTTATTTTATCTGTATCCATTTTTGGTTTAATTAAAGAAGATGTAACGTATACGACTAGAATTAATAATAGTACATGTAACATTATTCTATAATTTAGTAAGTATTTTATCTGTGAGAACATGTATGCGCGTTCTACACTTACACTTTTGTTCAATTTTACCGTTTAAAATTTGAAACGGTACGTTTCTCGTGAGACAATCTTCGCAAGTATACGAGCTCGATATTGAAAAAAGTTTTACCTTCTTTCTTTCTATATTTGTTATGGGTACATCCTTATTTTTGATAACGTGTTTTTTTATGAACGTAGTGAGAAGTGTTTTAACTTCTTCTGGGTTTTTATTACCTGTATTTTCTATCTTTTTTGTTTTTCTTTCGGTGTATTTATCTATTTTACCGTCTTTGTAGAGTTTATTGAGTATAGATGGTGGTAATTCATGTCTTCTCCCTGTAAAATCTTTACAGAACCCGTAAAACCTTCCTTTCATGGTTTCACAGTTACAAAAACACTTTTGTGATATGTTTCCGTTAGATATACTGAACCACACGTGGTTTGAGTTATGTGACCTTTTGAGATTCTCACAGTAGTGTGACGTCGTAGAGACGAGAAACTGGTTTTTGTGTTCGTATATTTTAGTAATATTAGCCATACTTTGACCCTCGAGGTGTTTTCTTACGAACTGTTCTATGTTTAATAGAGCTTCCTGATCTTTGAACTCATTTTTTAATTGGTTAGCTGTAAACTCACCTTCTTTTTTTACACTTGCACCTTCTATAGTGACTGGGTCTGTTCTTTCGGTACGAAGTGTGGCCATGTGCATAATTTTGGTATTCGCGATGTGTCCTTCTATCGCTTCTAGCATGCTAAAAGGTCCACACCTATAAATAAAAATGGGTCTGTATTCACCCTGAACTTCTTTACCTGTATTGTTACATAATGTACACCCCTGACCGGAACACGCTTCGTGTTTACCTTTTTTGTGTGACCATGGCATTCTAAACCCACTTCCCTTTGTTTTTCTTTGTGAACTTCCATATACGGAAGCGTCTACTATATCATTCCACTGTTTCGAACCATAGGCTAAATTAAGTGTATTAATGATATGTTGTCTTAGAGCGATAGCGGAAGATCTATCAACGACGAAATCTGGCCAATTAATGTGTATACCCGTTTTTATGAGATACCCTGCGGGTTTGGGTTCCGCTACAGAAATGAGTGCTTCTTTACCACCAAACTTTTTTACCTTATCACATATTAGTTTACATACACTTTCGACTTCACTAAATGTCATTTCATCTTCGTCTTTATAGTCTAGATCGATGAAAAAGTTATAGTTTTCTGTCTTTTGTTCGACAACGAATATCTTTTCACCTGAGTTGTATGCTTCGACATACTTTTCGTAAAAATCATTCAATCTATCAAATGGCACGGAAAGGACGCCACCGTCCATGAGCACATGTGATAAATTGGTTCCGTTAGAGAATCCTTGTTCTCTACACCATTGTTTAAACATACTTACCAACTATTAGATTTATTTTTTTATATTAGTCTTCATCGTACTCGTGGTGCCATATAGACCTTCTATACGATACTTCCGGGTACTCTTCCTGTTCTGATAAAGACTTTTTTAATACTAGAAGTTCATATACTTTATCTTCTACGTGATTTTCGACGTATTTTTCCGCCCTTTTGGGTGTATACCCGTGTTTATCTACGAGAATTTCTTTTATCTGATGAAGAATGTAAGCTTTCGACTTCATTATTTACTTTATAGAAAAGGTTTTTCTATTTAGAGAAGTCACACACGCGTAAAATTCCGGGTTATTCAGAACGTTTTTAACTATTCTATCCCATTGTTTTTTCGTATTAAACTCCGTGAGTGTTTCGAAACTCATAAAATCGTTTTCATCGTGTGTTCTCTTGATGGGTTGTTTTTGTAGTTTTTTCATAATTGTTTTTTGTTTTTCTTCGTTAAATTTTCGAACGAGTTCGATTTGTTCTTGGTTTGTGTAGTTTACAAATAAGACGAATACGTTATACTCGAGTTCAACACCAGGACTCTCTTTTACCGTAAACTTATAGTCTGTGTATTCTCCTTTTTTGAGAGAAACGACCCCCCTGGTTTCTTCTTCAAGTTCTCTCAAAGCGGTCCTTATGGGGTTGGGTATTTCTCTTCGCCTACACCCTCCGGTGACGAATATCCAATCTTTGAACCTTCGATCCCGGACAGTGAGAAACTTTGGTTTATCACCCGTAAACGTTACAGGAATAGCTATAGCTTTGTATTTTTTCATTGCTCATTAGCAAGTTATAATTGAGCGAGATGATTATTTTAGGGAATCTTCTTCACTAACTTTAATTTCTTCAATTTCTTCTTCATCTTGGGTTTCTTTTACGTCTTCTTTTTTACAAAAAGAGACTGTTTGTGAAGTTTGTGGAGTTTGTGGAGTTTGTGGAGTTTGTGGAGTTTGTGGTGGTCTGGATAAAAAACTTGTAAGTTTTCCGTTGAACCCTTTAACTTCTTCGAGGTCTTTTTTAGCTGTTTTGAGTTCTTTATACATGTAAACTGATGCAATTACACATACTATCACAGCGACTATTATACCGGTTTCTCTATCGAACGTGAACATATTATACTAAAAGTACTAATCATGTTTTTAAGTTGATATAATCGCACCCATATGAACACGTTTTTCTTTGGGGCACTCGTATCCCTGTTGAGCAAATTGAATCTCCTGGTAGTGTCCCTCTTTACACTCCGCATTTTGAGCTGGTTGTTGTTTAGAGTCGACGAGGTGATTCAAAGTACCTGATTTCGGATCATACGTTATTATAAAAACGAAAGCTGTTAAAAAAATGAGTTGCCAAAACATTTATAATAAGTGGCTAAATTAAATTGTTTAGTTGGAATACATCAAACCACCCATACCGTTTTCTATGCGGAGGACGTTGTAGTTGACGGCGTATAAAGTCTCATCGAAGTTTTTGTTATCGGAAACGATTCTCGCCGAATCGAGTCTACTGAAGTTGAGGGACCCGGTTGGTTGGAGCTTAGCTGTATTGAGACAAAATGGTAAGAGAATTGTGGAATGATTTTGAGCTGTACAATACCCATAATCTGTGTGATACCAGAATGGGGTTTCTACAAAGTGTGGTACGACAGTTTTATAATCTCCTACATCTACACCGTTTATTTGGAGTTTGAGTTTTGTTCTATCTGAAGTGTCTGCCATATCAGTAGAAGTTTTGGAAACTAAGTATTTTATTGGGTGATTAAATGGTAATTCTTGTATTTTGGAATTCGAAGGAATGACTTTTTGAACTTGAGTAATGAGCATATTTTGTGGTGCGGAAGACAAGGCCGTTCTTTCATCTGTATCGAGGTGAATGAATTGGGCATAAACTTCCGCATCGGATGTAGTGGTACCACCCCATGTAATTCGTAATTCAACATCGTGGTATTGGAGTGCGATCAATGGTAAAGCCGACTGAGCGTCTTCACAGAACGAAAATCGGAGTGGATAAAAACTTTTTGGTATGACTGGTTCCTGTTTAGATTTAGAAGCTGTTTGGGATACAACTCTTTCTGCGTGTAATGCGGAAAATGTATAATCTTGTTCGTCAATAACTTGACCACCTATTAAGATTTCAACTTTCGAAATACGATCAGACCAATCGGTAATGTTACCGGCTCGGTTAGCAACGTAGACATACCCAAGCATGTCCCCCTTTCTTTCGAAGCGGACGGTGGACATACCATTGGCACTTGGGTTGCCCTGGATAACTTGTCTTTCAACAGTTTGGGCGAAATTCGTGTGACGTTTATAGTTAGATCTAAAGAATGAAACTTCGGGCTGACCGACGAGGTGCGCGTCTTGTGCGCCTATAGCAACGAGTTGAGCAATACCTCCAGACATATTTTATATTATAGTAAGGTTTTATTTTTTTAAATTACGAAAACCCGATTGCATTCATATAAATGTTTCCGTAAAGATTCGATAGGGTCATGAGTGCGTGTTTATCTTGGGTGACTGATATATCGGATGTCATGGCATAAAAGTTGACGTTTGTCATGGCGGATGAAATGTTTATGTCACCTCCACTCGCGAGTATAGGTATAACGATCTGTGCACCTGTTATGAGATTGGAGAATACGAGATTCGAAACGTCGGTTGTAGAGACGACGAGTGGTGCTGTTCCATAGGTTTTTTCTTTTGCATCGACTGTTATAGTACCCGAAGCTATTGAAGCTGATATGTCTGTGTTGGTTAATTTAATATTCTGTGAAGTTGTGTTCCCTGAAACTGATATAGTATTTGCTGTGATAGCGTTTGATTCTATACCTTCAATTTGAAGTACATTAGAAGTTACATTTGATCCTGATGCTGAACTTACAATATCGTCTAAACCAAACGGTGATACTGCTATGGTTAATTCACCTAGAGTAATGTTATTCGCGGAAATGTTACCTCCAACCGTGAGTACATTGGAACCGTATGTATTTATTATCAAATTTGAACCAATGAATACGTTTGCACCTTGTTCGGTTATGTTTTGGAACGACGAACCACCTTGACCCCCAGAATCATAAATTTGACCGGTTGTCGTATCGTATGATAGAACGTTTCGTGTTGGGGATGCGTAATTTGGATCGAGTTGTATTGTATCTACTACAAAAAACCCGTTTTTGGAGCCTGATGTTAAAGATTGTAATGTAATCTTATCATCGAATGCGATGTTTGAAGTTATTTTTATACCGGCTGTTGTATTTTCAAACTGGACGACGTTGGATGTTGTGTTACCTTCATCGACAACACTCGCTAACGTTGGTGTTGCCGTTTGTATACCCGAAAGTTGGGAACCATTACCGAACAAGTAACTTGCCTCAACGTTACCATATACATTCAAAGTGAAATCTTCACCTTGTTTTATAGTTATATCAGAATCACCTGCGTGATTATCGGTAAAACCTATAGCAAACTCTGTTCTATTTTGGTCGTACCCTACGTATACATTATCTGTATCAGATGGACGTGCAAGTAATAAACCAGAATCTACTGAAGCTGATGCATCGCCAAGTTGAATAATTGGATCTTTAACAACGAGATTTTCGGTGTTTACGGTTGTTGTTGTACCACCTATGAGTAAATTACCCGTAATTTCGGTATCCCCTTCAACGCGTAATTCATAATCACCGAGTGTGGGGGTACCTGTACCTATATAAATAGTGGAAGCACTTATAGTATTTGAACCCGCAATTGTTCCATACATGTTCGTAGCAACAACATTATCAGCGACAACGTTACCATTCAAAGTAATGACATTTGCAGTATTTCCAACAACATTACCATTCAAAATAATGACATTTGCAGTATTTCCAACAACATTACCATTCAAAGTAATGACATTTGCAGTATTTCCAACAACATTACCATTCAAAGTAATGACATTTGCAGTGTCTCCAACAACATTACCATTCAAAGTAATGACATTTGCAGTGTCTCCAACAACATTACCATTCAAAGTAATCACATTTGCAGTGTCTCCAACAACATTACCATTCAAAGTAATGACATTTGCAGTATCTCCAACAACATTACCATTCAAAGTAATCACATTTGCAGTATTCCCAACAACATTACCATTCAAAGTAATGACATTTGCAGTATTCCCAACAACATTACCATTCAAAGTAATGACATTTGCAGTGTCTCCAACAACATTACCCGTTAAAGTAATTACGTCTACATTATTCCCAAAGACGTTACCATTCAAAGTAATGACATTTGCAGTATCTCCAACAACATTACCATTCAAAGTAATGACATTTGCAGTATCTCCAACAACATTACCATTCAAAGTAATGACATTTGCAGTATTTCCAACAACATTACCATTCAAAGTAATCACATTTGCAGTGTCTCCAACAACATTACCATTCAAAGTAATCACATTTGCAGTATTTCCAACAACATTACCATTCAAAGTAATGACATTTGCAGTATTCCCAACAACATTACCCGTTAAAGTAATTACGTCTACATTATTCCCAAAGACGTTACCATTCAAAGTAATGACATTTGCAGTATTCCCAACAACATTACCATTCAAAGTAATGACATTTGCAGTATCTCCAACAACATTACCCGTTAAAGTAATTACGTCTACATTATTCCCAAAGACGTTACCATTCAAAGTAATGACATTTGCAGTGTCTCCAACAACATTACCATTCAAAGTAATCACATTTGCAGTGTCTCCAACAACATTACCATTCAAAGTAATGACATTTGCAGTGTCTCCAACAACATTACCATTCAAAGTAATGACATTTGCAGTGTCTCCAACAACATTACCATTCAAAGTAATGACATTTGCAGTATTCCCAACAACATTACCATTCAAAGTAATGACATTTGCAGTATTTCCAACAACATTACCCGTTAAAGTAATTACGTCTACATTATTCCCAAAGACGTTACCATTCAAAGTAATGACATTTGCAGTATTCCCAACAACATTACCATTCAAAGTAATCACATTTGCAGTGTCTCCAACAACATTACCCGTTAAAGTAATTACGTCTACATTATTCCCAAAGACGTTACCATTCAAAGTAATGACATTTGCAGTGTCTCCAACAACATTACCATTCAAAGTAATCACATTTGCAGTATTTCCAACAACATTACCATTCAAAGTAATCACATTTGCAGTATTTCCAACAACATTACCATTCAAAGTAATCACATTTGCAGTGTCTCCAACAACATTACCATTCAAAGTAATGACATTTGCAGTGTCTCCAACAACATTACCATTCAAAGTAATGACATTTGCAGTATTTCCAACAACATTACCATTCAAAGTAATGACATTTGCAGTATTTCCAACAACATTACCATTCAAAGTAATGACATTTGCAGTGTCTCCAACAACATTACCATTCAAAATAATGACATTTGCAGTATTCCCAACAACATTACCATTCAAAGTAATGACATTTGCAGTATCTCCAACAACATTACCATTCAAAGTAATGACATTTGCAGTGTCTCCAACAACATTACCATTCAAAGTAATTGCCGTCAAATCACCGTGTACCACAGTTAAGTTATTTTGAACTAATGTATTACCTAGTATATCAAAGGTAATTACATGGTCAGGGTCTTGGTAATGCAAAATATGATCATCTGTAAATGTATTTTGTGTATACCCTAACGAAAACCTATGTTCATCTGCATGGTAAATTAAAGCAACATTGGCATAATCACCATCATCTTTGTGTTCCATCAAAATACCCATATCGAGGTTATGAACTGCATTATTTGCACCCAAACCAAAAATTCTATCTTGTATAACAACATTATTTGATGAAAAAGTTGTTGCGTTACCAGTAAACGTTAAATTACCAGTAAATTCGGCTTCTGCTGCATCTATAACATATTTACCACCTGCTGTTACATATGCAGGTGATTTAATAAGATCACCTGTAGTTTTATCAGCCATTGTTAGATAATTGTTTGTTGGATCCGTTAAACCAGAAATGAAAATATTACTTCCAACGTGAACGTTACCCGATGATATGAAACCGGTTGTTGCGTGTGTTGATTGTATGGTATTTTGTGTTGAGTTACTCCACGACGTAACCATATCCAAAGTTTGGTTATTTGCATTTAGAATTGTAGGGTCTATTTTTTTGAGTTCATTACCTGTGCTATTCACGTAAACGTAAGTTGGCTGTGCATAAACTTCCTCTGCGTTCGGAATATCATTCGAACGACCAACACCCGTGACGGAAATAATACCGGAAGATGCATGTGGTTTAATAACTATACCAACATTTTGTATGAGATCGGTTGATGCAAGTGGTTTAACATTTGAAACCAAACCATCACCAACATTACTTACATATACAGTTTCACCTTCAACAAACCCGTCGAGTAACATACCATCTGCACGCCCAAATGAAACAATTAAACCTTCACCATTTACGGCTAAGTTTTCATAAGCTACGCCTATAGCAGGCATGGTTAAACTATCAGTAGCGTTTGCTTTTCTAACATTAAACGTGTTATTACCCGTTGAAGAAGTTACATACACGACGTTACCTTTTTGAATAGCTTCTTCAGCTTTAACACGTAAAAATGTATGATTTAAATTTTGGTTCGTCCAGTTTGATCCATCGTAAACGAGTATTTGTTCATTTGCTAAAGTTATATCGGTTTCCAGTGTTACATTTGCTAATTG
>Ga0209929_1000911_pt1 | contig 10658 bp, 9 predicted proteins | sample SalPon2_C_H2O_MG_2_FD_185731 | JGI IMG/M metagenome (GOLD analysis project Ga0209929, IMG submission 185731) | Salt pond water microbial communities from South San Francisco under conditions of wetland restoration - Salt Pond MetaG SF2_C_H2O_MG... ... | reverse complement strand
CGAGCCCCGTAAACAGATCGGCTTCCCCGAGACTGTCGGTGGTGCCCTTCGCAACGCGAACCAGCAGATTCGCAAGGATCCCCCCAACCCCAAGGATCCCTTCGTGTGGAACAACTCCACCATCGTCCCCGATCTTATGCAGCGTGGTTTGTGCGCTTAAAGATTTGAAGGTAGAAGTATATAATTAAACATGACAACTGTTGCACCTGATCTCTCCGAGAATGTATCTAAGCTGGTAGAGCTCACAAAACAATTAGCAGAGGCGAAATCCGATATTAAGGTCCTCAATCAGGAGGAGAAGCGCCTTAAGGAGACGGTAAAGAAGCACATGGTCGATCAGGGCATCGACACTATTAACCTCAGGAAGGGTAAGATTAGTATCCGTAAAACCGTCAGGAAGGCTGGGATGAACAAGGATGCAATCAAGGACGGTCTCATGACGTTCTTCGGTGGTGACGAGACGAAGGTCGAGGGCGCCCTCAATGCCATTAAAGACGGACTTAAGACGAAAGAGTCCACCTCTCTCTCCCTAACTGGTATAAAGGATAAGCCCCCTAAGGAAGATAAGTAAGACATCATGGTCTGGAGCCAATATATTTACGAAGCGTCTACTGGCTTTGAGAATGAAGTCAGTGATGACGATGAATTTAACGACAACACTCCTCTGAATATCGAAGACTGGGAAGTCGAATACTCAGATGAACTCAGGTACATGTGGAATACGATCAGGACACTCTTGTATGATGCTGGGTTGGTACATACAGGAGAGTTTTGTGATTTTGTTGAATTTTGTTATACCGAACACGATCCATATAAGGAGCGATGTGAAGGTGAATATGCCGATGAATTGTTCTACATTTGGCGAAATCTCAGGCGAATCGTAGATGATAATAATCTTCACGAAGAAATGATGCGAGGTGCCACATTTTACCACTTCCTAGATTTTACAAAAAATTATATGCGTGTATATTAAATGCTCCCCGATATTACCTCCCAGAAGGTTGCCATCCCCGCTGCTTTATTTCTTGCGCTCAGCCCTGGTGTCCTCGTGACCACCGCTGGTAAGAACGTCAAGTTTGCGAATGGTAAGACTAACCAGATGGCTGTTTTTTTCCACGCGCTGGTCTTCTTCCTCGTGTACAGTCTCATCGCTCGTGCGATGGGTCTCGTGCTCACCAAGACCGATCTTCTAGTGACCACCGCGCTCTTCTTGGCTCTCAGCCCCGGTCTCCTTCTCACTCTCCCCCCTGGTTCGGGTGGTGTCTTCCGCTCTGGTCAGACCAGCCTCCCCGCTGCGTTGACTCATGCGATCGTATTTGCGGTAATCTTTGCGGTATTACGTCGTCAATTTCCTCAATTCTATTAAGTAAGAAGATGAAGTATCTCGTCCTCGGTCCAGCTTCCATGGGAATATACTCTCTCATTGGATCTCTGAAGGCGAGAGAATCTTCACTCGCAGATGTGAAAGAAATTTCAGGTTCTTCAGCGGGTGCAATTTTAGCTTTATTTTTAGCAGTTGGGATGTCCGTGGATGAAATATTAGAAACATCTTTATCATTAAATATCCCCAACTTTGTTAAAATACGTTTAGGGTCATTTTTTAACAAATTTGGTTTTGTTGATATGGGACCTATTCGTAAAAAGTTGGTTGAAATTTGTGGAGGAGATCCCACATTCGAAGAGATTGAAATGAAAATATACATTTCAGCATTTTGCATGAACACGTCTGAAACTGTTTACTTTTCTAAAGATACACACCCAGATATGAAGGTAATAGACGCAGTGTGTATGAGTATGGCTGTACCTTTCATATTTGCGTGTGGCAAATATAAAGGCGAGACGTACGTCGATGGTGGGATGAAAGAAGAATACCCATTGACGCCTTTTTTTGATAAAAAACCACACGAAATTACATGTATAAAAATTAAAATGAATCGTATGTACCAAGAAGATATACAAACTCCTAAAGAATTTGTACAGACACTGGTTCGCTCGGCACTATCTAATCGTGTGCAGTACGACACACCCATAGAAATCGTAGAAATTAATGTGGGTGACACAGATGTGTTTGATTTCAATATGAATTATGAAGAAAAACTACGATTGTATAGTATCGGATATTTGACATAACACTTTTTTTATCAGTTTACAATATATGATAGAGGTTTGTGATCCAGACGCAGATCTAGATGTCCTAAAAAAACTCATCAAGATGAATACAGGACACACCATTAAACTGACAAAAGAACAAACATGTCAGGTCTACGATGATATTAAGGCGGGGAAGTTACCTCTCCCACCTTTGATCATGAGCTCCAACAAGACCTACCTTGTCGACAAAAAATCGCCACTCAAACCCAATGATTATGATATCTTATTTGATTCATCGTCTAAGCGGAACGAGATCAAGATTGTCGCACGTAAAGTTGGACTAAAGCAGTTAGATCAGATGACAAAAAGTCAAATGATCGACTCCATTGGTAAGCGTCTGAAGTACATGAAAATTCACGAACCCGTGAAGATTGGAACGAGGCGTGTCACTCCAGTCAGGAAAGAAGTATTTAACAACACAGCAGTGATGAACAATGTTCAAACGAACAATGTCCAAATGAACAACACAGCAGTGAAGAACAATGTCCAAATGAACAACACAGCAGTGAAGAACAATGTCCAAATGAACAATGTCCAAATGAACAACACAGCAGTGATGAACAACACCAACCGTAAGAACAACGTTCAAATGAACAATGTTCAAAGGAACAACGTTCAAAGGAACAACGTTCAAAGGAACAACGTTCAAAGGAACACGACCGTGAAAACACCAACGACTCGTGTGAATTTCCCAAAGGGTGGTTTATTCATGAAAGGACAAAGGCCAAAATTTCTTAACGGCCGGGTGAGCGCCGTTAAAAAACCTATACAATCGATATTCAAACCAAAACCTAAGCAAACATTCATCAAGTCTGATACATTCACGGGTGCTAAAAAGGGATATGTATTTAAAACGGGAAACCAAGGAACTGGATACTACTTGAATGAAGGCCCAGTGGTTATTCAAGGACCTAGTTTAATTAACAAAGAAAAGTACATTTCCGAACAGAAAAGAAAATTCATGGACATGATTGCGAATGTAAAACTTTCTGATGCAGACAAAAAAAGTCTCCAAGATCTCATAGACAATAAGACAAATCTAAACGTTTTAAAAAATCGTGCTAATAAATTGGTTCAACAGAGAATTAGAGAGAAAAATGAAACTATAAAACAAAATCTTCTCACGTATCTCACCCCTTTAAAAATAAATCAAACAAATAAGAATGCCTTTATCACTCGTTTTAATAGAGGTGAAAGTATAAATGTTATCAAGCGTGCAGCTAAACAACGGGAAGAAGATGTAGCCCGTGGCCAAACTGAAAATGTGAGGACTCGTCTCGTTCGAAACCTTAACGCACTTGGTTTGAATGCACAAGATAAGAATACTATCATGGGTAAGTTTGATAACGGAAATCGAAACATTGGTAAACTCGTTGAACAAGCCGAAAATCTCAAAAAACGCAGGAATGCCGAAAAATTAAAAACTGAAAAACAAAGACTTAATGCTCTCGCTAAACAACTCGATGTCAACATAAATGTATCGGGACTCAGTACATTAAATGGTGTTGCAGGTCTTGAAGAGAGAATTAGAACGGCTGGAGCTGAGAAAGTTAAGGGTACTTTCGCAGAGAAAGTTCAAGCTCTTTCGAAGATCGCATCTGATCTGAATTTGAACACGAACTTACAGTCCAACATATTCAAAATAAAAAATGACAATGAACTTGACGCCATGAAAGTTCGCATCATCAACGCTGGTAAAACTAAATTATCCAACCGAGCCAAGTCTTTGGAGATTAACGTTTCCAAGAACATCACCAATGTCAACAATGTTAACAAGTTGTTTCCACTTCAGCAAAAAATAAATGATCTGGGCGCTGCCAAGAAAAATGAAGAAAAACGAAAACAAGCTAAACAATTAGCCGAGCGAAGAAATGAACTCAAACAATACATCAATACAATTTCAATTTTGTCCCAAAACAAAAAGAATGCATTCGTGCGCCAAATCAATCTCAATAACACCAATCTAACGGAACTTCGTAAAGAGATTAATACCGAAGTTCAGAAAATCAAGGACGAAAAGCGTTCAAAAAATCTAGATGAACTCGAACAATATCTCCAACCACTCAATATTAATAAAGCGAAGTTCATTCAACGCTTCAAGAATTCTAACATCTCCCTCACTAACATAAAAGCTGCCATCAATAAAGAGGTAGCTGCGAAGGGTGATCTCAATAGTAAAAAACGAACACTTTCTAATAAGATTGACGAGGCTAAAAGTTTTGACGTCGTTTTTAATTTCAACACAAATACAACCCCATTGAACACCGTCGAGAAGATCGAGGATATGAATCGTAAAGTTGACGATGCTATAGAGCGTGTGATTAATAAGGGAAGAAATGCACTCTCGAATAAAATCATCAACGCCAATGTGAAGAATGATTTTATGAATAAGGTGACTGCCGTCAAAACACTCAAAAATCTCAAGAATGTTCAGAGACAGATTGAAAATGCCATCGTATCTAAGAAGAGTGCCAAAAAGGAAGAAATTACAAAATACATGAGGAATTTGGGTCTTAATAACAGTGATATTCAAATCGTCGTGTCTCGAAATCTCAGTCTAAATGATAGCCGTCAGATGGCAAATGGTATTTTGGACAAAAAGAAGAGACTCGAACTCACCAAACTTCTCGACGAAAAGAAAGTTCCAGTCGCTGATCGGAAACAATTTTACAATAAAATCACGAAAAATTCCAACATCAGTACCATCGAGAAAAATGTTGAAGAATATTTGAGAAAAAAGTCGAGAGAAACAATTTCGAATATCACGCAAGTTTTGAACAAATACAACTTAAAAAATGAGGATCGTCAAGCTATTTTGAACGACTGGGACTATTACACGAACATGACTGTAATTAATGTCAAAAACAAAGCATCTCAACGTGCACAGGAGTTTAAAAAAGAGAAAGAAATCGCACTTCGCAGATATCTCCAAAATGATCTCAAACTCGCAGCAAATGATGTCGAGACAGTCATGAAGAACTTCAATCTTAATCCCCGAAACATGGGTATTTTGCGTGAAAAGGCCAAAAAGCTCAAGAATATCTCGGGTGAAAAGAACCGTCTGACCGAGCGTATTAGAAAGGCTCGTGAAGAGAACAAATTAAATTTGAACATAAATGTGAATACAATTAAAACACCAAACAATGTGAAGAACATAAACGCTAAAATCAATCAGGCTTATATTAACAAAAACAAGAAAAATCTGTCTCGTCGTGCACTCAATCGTAACATTAACATCTCAAATGAGTTGAATGCGATAAAGACAATGAACAATGTACAGAAGCTCAAGAATAAACTTAACGGTCTCATCGGAAGTAAAAAACAAGAAGATCTTAAAAAACTTGAAGAAGTCATTAAGAATTTGAACCAAGAAAACAAGAACCGTTTCTTACAAAAGTTTAAAAATCAAAACAATTCTTTGGGCAATATATTGGAGAATGTTCAGAAGTTCAAGGGTGATCTCGTGAAACAAAAATTTGAAGGTCAAAAACAAGAACTTTATAAATACATCAATGAAACTCTCAATCTCAACGTGAAGGATCGTAATTCTATTATGTTTGAATTCAACACAACTAAGAATTTGAATGGAATGAAACAAAAAGCAAACGCTCTTAAGAAGACTCGAAACGTCGAGAAAATTGCGGCTAACCGTAAAAAACTCGAGAATATTTTGAAACCATTGAACCTTAGCCAAGAAAATAAAAATTCTGTACTCGCCAAATACGATAAACAACCAGGTAACATAGAGTCGTTTGAGACAAACGCCAAAACTCTTATTCAACAAAGAAAGAACGAGAGTCGTACTAGTGAGCGTGAGGAACTTGTGCGTTACATAAATAACTTGGGTCTTTCGGGTGAGAATAGAAACAAAATTGTGAACGTCTTCAACCAATCTATGAATAAAACACTCGTTTCGTCTAAAAATGATGCTTCCAAATTGAAACAATCTCGTGACCAAGAAAAATTGGAAAATATTTTGAAAAATCTTTCGAATATTTCTGAGAATAACAAGAGTAAGTTACGAACAAATCTTAAGTCTGGTATCAATCTCAATCAGGTCACCCTCTCAGCTAAACGCCTGAATGCAACGGCTAAGTCGAGAAAAGCGACTGAAAAAACCGTCATCAACTATGTATCATCGAAGGAACTGGGTAAAGACGGGGAAAAGCTCATCAAAAATTTCAGGGATGGTCTTCTCACGGTAGAGAAAGTGAAGGAGGAAGCTGATAAAAGAAGGATGTCTCTAAACGCAGAAATTGTCACCAAGAAGAAGAAGAGACTCCGTGACATCATGAAAAAGACGAGTTTGGACAATAAGGATAAAAATCGATTCATCAACCGTGTCAAGGTCAACACTGATATCGGCGATTTGGAAAACAGTATACAGAAGATGAACAAGGAAATCAAAAACAAACGTGATACATTCGCCCGAAAGCAAACAGAATTACGAACATTCCTTGATGGACTCACCGATTTGACCATCGATCAGAGAACCAAATTCATGGATAGAGTTAAGAATCATACGACGGATATAGATCGCATTAAACGTGAAGCTGAAAAAATTGACAAAGCGAAGAAAGCGGGTAAAAGGAAATCGGAACAGCGCTTGGCGGGTGAAGAAATTCGTCGTAAGAGGGCTGAACCCAAAGAAGATAATAACTTCAATGCAGCTCGAGCTATGGAAAACTTAAATCTTAAAAATTATGTGATGAAATCATCTTTACCCGAATCGAGTAAAAACCGTTACATCAAACAGATAGAGAGGCCTGGTACAAACATCAAACCTCTCCGTAACCTTATAAATAGTGAATTACGTTTATTAGACACACAAACAAAATTGAAGAATAGTGTGTTAAAAGCAGTCAAGGGAGTGACTGGTCAATATAGACGAGGGTGGGAAAAAGCTATTGATGAAACTCGTAGTTCGAAGGAAGTTGGTGAACTTCTCAAAAGACTTGAAGCAAAAATAAAGCTTCGTCGTGAGATTAACAATAGTACTATCGGACCTCTGAAGAAACGAGGACATCTCGCTCGTGTCATGAATCTCAGTGATGATGAAGTTAAACGTCGCATCATCTTTGAAAATCAATCTCGACCAATGTTACGGATAAATGCTAATAATATTTACCCCAATTCAAACTCTAACAACAACAATGTCAAGAAACCAAACATGAAACCAAATCCATTATTTCAACCAACCATGAAGAATAACCCTATATTTGAGGTGCCCAAACTTACCAATAAAAATAAGCAACCGTTAATTTCTGATATCAATTCACTCAAGCAATTACCTCGAAACAAGAAAACCATGTTCAAGGGTCGACTTAACAGCGCTTTCAAAAACCAAAATCTCAATAAGATGAAAGCGGTTAGGAACGAGGCAGTCGCTGCGAATAAGGTTATACAGAATCAAATTGCAAAGGAAAAGAGACTGAAAGAAGAGGCTAAGGAAGCCCAACGAAAGAAGGAAGCTGAAAATGCGGCTAAACGGAAGATGGAAAGAGAGGCTAAGAAGAAGAACATTGTGACAAGACAATTGAACGCTGCGAACAATGTTCTGAATCTGGCTGATAAAGCTCTCAAAAAGAAAGAAAATAGCAGACGACCAACTATCGGTGAAAGAGGTAGTTATACATCTAAGATAAACACCGAAATGAGGAAGTTGGCAAAGGGTACAAATAATAAGGTACGTGAAGATTGGGAAAAGAAGAAGAGGAAATTCAAAGGTAGAATCTCGACAGCGACTACCCTCGGTCAAGTCAAAAAAGCGTACGAAAATGCGAAAGAGGCATACAATAATCTTGTGAAACCTAAGTCAATGTGGAAAAATGAATATAACAAGAGACTATAATCATGGACGACGATTGCACCGTTGTGACAGACATGCCTCTTAGTGACGAAGTCGTCGAATACATCGAACGAGGTCTTCACCGTGACATGTCAAATGAAGATATGCTGGAATGGTGTGATAACAATGTACTTGAGATTTCTGAAATTTATGAAAAGTATCGTGGGTCTCGATATGCGTACACCGATGCTGAGCATGTTTTATTTTTTACTCAAAGTATCTACGATCGAGACGATAGAAAAGAGATGATTGGGCTTTTTGTAGACTGTCAATAATTGTAATTAAAGAAATAATGTACCTTTAAATTAATGGAAAATTGTGATGTTTGTTGTGAAAAACTAAACAAGATAAATCACAAAAAAGTTAAGTGTCCTTTTTGTGATTTAACGAGTTGTAGAACCTGTTCCCAAAGATATATACTCGAGTCATTTGAAGATCCACATTGTATGGGGTGTAAAACATTGTGGAATCGAGAATTTGTAGATTCATTCTGTACCAAGTATTTCAGAAATACAGAATTGAAGCGTCATCGTGAGAATGTTCTCTTCGAGAGAGAGCGAGCGCGTATGCCCGAAACACAACCCGAGGTTGAACGAATCCAACACATGCGTCGATTACGGCGGATCATTCGCCGACAAAAAGAAGATCTCATAGAACTTCATCATCGTTATCGAACATTTGAAGTTGAAATTCCATTGCCACCAGAAATTCGAACACTTTACAGGGAAATGGAAAATACATACCGACACTTGGAAGAATTGAGAAATGGTGGAACGTTCATAGATAATGAACCTCGAAAATTTGTGCGTCAGTGTCCCGTGGAAGAGTGTAAAGGATTTCTGAATGAAGAATGGTACTGTGGATTGTGTACACAGAATTATTGTAAAGATTGTAATGAACCACTCGTACCTGGACATGAGTGTGATCCTGAGACTGTAAAAACTATGAAACTACTCAATAAGGATAGTAAATCGTGCCCTAAATGCGGTACTGTAATACATAAAACGAGTGGGTGTGCCCAGATGTGGTGCATCTCTTGTCATACAGCATTCAATTGGCGAACGGGTGAAATTGAGATGGGGCGGATACACAACCCACATTTCATCGAGTTCAAAAAGAAGACGATGATGTCTCGGGAACACGGAGACATTCCATGTGGTGGTGTTCCATCTTTTAGAGAGCTTCGTGAAATTGGAGCGACGAATGAAATACTCCAGTATGCTATGATTGTACATCAAATGGAACGTGAAAATATGTATATCGATTTGACACCAATTGATAATATAAATCTTCGTGTGGCGTACATGCTTAACGATATCGATGAGAATGATTTTAAAAACTTTTTACAACGTCAAGAAAAATTCAAAGACAAAAGTCGGGATCTTTCTAATATTTATGAGATGATGGCGAATACGGGTGGTGACCTTCTTCGACAATATGTTATCGATCCCGAAAGGCATGATGAGATTGTTGATCTTTTGAAAAAAATTGTTGATTATGGAAATGAAATTTTCGAAACGATTCGAAAACGATATAATTGTAGACTTCCTCGAAATATTTTTATATGAATACAATAAGATGATACTTTTGTTGTTTCTGATCTTGTTGGTCATTTTCCTATTACCAGTGTATCAACGACCCAGAGTATTCCATGATTTCATCACACCTCAGGAACGCAAACATATCATGGAAATGGCGAGTAAAGAATTAAAACCATCAACTGTTTCAACAGATAGAATATTGGATGAATCCGTTCGTAAAAGTGAAACTGCTTGGTTGGGTCGTGAAGATCCAGTCGTAGATGCGGTTATTCATCGATGTCTCAAGTACATCGATAGACCCATCAAAAACTGTGAAAAACTTCAGGTACTTCGATACAAACCTGGTGGGTATTACAATCCTCACCAAGATTCAATAAACGATGGTAGTAACCCTCGTCTATACACCTTCATTCTCGCACTTAACGATGAATATGAAGGTGGTGAGACTGAATTCCCCAATTTGGGTAATCAATATAAACTCAATGCGGGTGATGCTCTCTTCTTCGATATACTTGATAACTATGAACTCGGTACGTCCAAGGCTTTACATGGTGGGAAACCTGTAAAGTCTGGTGAAAAATGGATTTGTAATTTATGGGTGAGGAAGTATCCTTACAGCTGATCCCTCACTTTCTCCCTATTGGCCATGTGAAGATCTTGGACGAGAGCCTTGTTCTCAGCCCCATATGGCACGGCATACCCATTGTCACACATCCACTTGTTGACGTTGGTCCAGATACCCTCCTCACATACCCAAACCTCAGCAAGTACTCGACCAAACTTACCTCTAGAGTCAGCCTCGGGGCATCTGAGTTCGATCTCGATATCATCCTTCTCAGATGCGACCGCCTTTAGACACCACTCTTTGAGCTTCTTCTTCGAGAGGAGACCAAACTTCTTCTCTTCCTGGTCCGAAGTGCGAGATTCAGGGGTATCGATGCCCAAAAGACGTACACGTTGTTTCGTGCAAACATCGAAGCCGAGATCAATATTGACATCAATCGTGTCTCCATCAACAACCTTCTCGAGGGAAGATACACGGTATTTGAAGTTGCAAGGTTCGACGTTATACGAGGACATTTGTAATCATAAGTGACTTAAAATCTTTATACACGTTT
>Ga0209929_1000907_pt1 | contig 10709 bp, 6 predicted proteins | sample SalPon2_C_H2O_MG_2_FD_185731 | JGI IMG/M metagenome (GOLD analysis project Ga0209929, IMG submission 185731) | Salt pond water microbial communities from South San Francisco under conditions of wetland restoration - Salt Pond MetaG SF2_C_H2O_MG... ... | reverse complement strand
CAAATTATCTAAAGCATCATTCGTATGGCGAATATATTTTCGATCATGGTTGGGCCAATGCCTTTGAACGCGCTGGCGGTGCTTATTACCCAAAATTGCTTGCCGCGGTTCCATTTACGCCAGCAACCGGTCCCCGCTTTTTGGTTCGTGATAACCGCACCGATTTAAAAACTGCCCTTGCCAAGGGCATGGAAACGCTGGTGGAAAAATATCAGCTATCGTCAGCGCATATCAATTTTCTGCCATCTGATGATGCGCATCAGCTTGCCGCCGCAGGCTGGCTTGACCGAACCAGCATCCAGTTTCATTGGCATAATCAGAACTATGCTGATTTCGATGATTTTCTGGATCATCTGTCATCACGCAAGCGCAAAAATATCCGTAAAGAGCGTGCCTCAATTACCAAGGCAGGCGTTACCATGCTTCGGCTGACCGGTGCGGCAATCACCCAAGATCATATTGACGCTTTTTTCCGGTTTTATATGTCTACCATCGACCGAAAATGGGGCGGTGCCTATCTGACGCATGAAGTATTTACCCAGCTAGGCAAAACCATGGCCGACCGCATGCTTTTGGTAATGGCCGAATATGATGGCAACATTATCGGCGGCGCACTTAATTTCATTGGTGATGATGCGCTTTATGGCCGCAATTGGGGTGCCGATATCGATATTCCCAATCTGCATTTCGAGGCCTGTTATTATCAGGCGATTGATTTTGCCATCGAACATGGCCTGGCGCGGGTCGAAGCGGGGGCGCAGGGCTTTCACAAAGTCCAGCGCGGCTATCTGCCTGTTACCACCCATTCGGTGCATTGGATAGCGCATGACGGATTTCGTGACGCTGTTGCGCGGTTCCTAGACGCGGAAAAGCGCGGCGTCGAGGCCGAGAAAAACCACATCACCATGACTAGCCCCTTTAAAGCCAGCTAGCCCCATCTTGGGTGATATCTGCGCGGGTGATATCTGATCCGGCTGATCTGGTGATCTGGCTTGATTAACTATCGTGCGGTGCGGGCAATGCGGCGCGTTTATTTCCACCCGAAATTGCTTTTTGCGGCGGGGCTTTGACCGTAACCGTCAAAGCATCATCGGCAACATCGACAAAAACAAGTCCGCCACCAACAAGCCCGCCAAACAGCATTTCATCGGCAAGCGGCTTTTTGATATGTTCCTGCACAACCCGCGCCAGTGGCCGCGCGCCATATTTGGCGTCATAGCCACGTTCGGCAAGCCAATCCATCGCCGCTTCGCTCAATTCGATTTCGACATTACGATCGGCAAGCTGGGCATCAAGCTGCATGATAAATTTATCAACAACCAACCGGATGACATCTTTGCCAAGCGGCGCAAACGGAATAATCGCATCAAGCCGGTTACGGAATTCAGGCGTAAACATTTTTTCGATAGCTTCAATATCGGCGCCTTCATTATGCGTACGGTTAAAGCCGATTGCCGATTTTGACAATTCCTGCGCTCCGGCATTTGTTGTCATAATCAAAATGACATTTCTGAAATCAACAATTTTGCCATTATTGTCGGTCAATTTGCCATGATCCATGACCTGCAGCAGAATATTGAACAAATCAGGATGCGCTTTTTCGATCTCGTCAAGAAGCAGAACGGCATGCGGCGTCTGATCAACCGCATCGGTTAACAGCCCGCCTTGGTCAAACCCGACATAGCCTGGAGGCGCACCAATCAGGCGCGATACCGTATGGCGTTCCATATATTCGGACATATCAAACCGCATCAGCTTGATGCCAAGCGTTTCGGCAAGCTGGCGCGCAACCTCGGTTTTACCAACGCCTGTTGGGCCGGAAAACAGATAATTGCCAACCGGCTTTTCTGCATCACGAAGGCCAGCACGCGATAGCTTAATCGCTGATGCCAAGGCGGTAATGGCCGGATCTTGGCCAAACACCATACGTTTCAAATCAGTTTCAAGCGATGCCAACACAGCCTTGTCATCACGGCTAACATGCTTTGACGGAATCCGCGCCATTGTCGCCACCGTGGCTTCGATTTCTTTCTGGCCAATTGTTTGGCGGCGGCGTGATGGTGGCAGCAGATTTTGTGCCGCCGCAGCTTCGTCAATCACATCAATCGCTTTATCGGGCAATTTGCGATCATTGATATAGCGAGCAGACAGATCAACCGCGGTTTTCAAGGCAGCACCGGTAAAGCGCACTTTGTGATGATCTTCATAGCGGCTTTTCAAACCATTCAGAATTTTGATCGTATCGGGGATGGTCGGCTCGGCAACATCAATCTTCTGGAACCGGCGCACCAATGCGCGATCCTTTTCAAAATGACCGCGATATTCTTTATAGGTTGTCGACCCGATACAGCGAAGCGTGCCTTCCTGCAACGAGGCTTTAGCAGATTTGACGCATCCATCGCTCCGCCAGAGGTCGCCCCTGCGCCAATCACCGTATGGATTTCATCAATGAACAGAATGGCATTTTCGTCGTCTGCCACCGCTTTCATCACGGCTTTCAACCGTTCTTCAAAATCGCCGCGATAGCGGGTTCCAGCCAGCAATTGTCCCATATCAAGCGAATAAATCACCGCTGTTGCCAGAACATCGGGAACATTGCCTTCATAAATTCGCAAGGCAAGCCCTTCGGCGATGGCGGTTTTGCCAACACCCGGATCACCAACATAAAGCGGATTGTTTTTCGTGCGGCGGCATAAAACCTGAATCGTGCGGTCTAATTCACGGCTGCGGCCGATCAATGGATCAATCCTACCAGCTGCGGCCTTGGCGATCAAATTGACAGCAAACTGGCTAAGCGGGTCTTTGCCATCCTCGCCAATGGTTTCGCCAGCCTGATCTTCGCTCTGGCTTTTGGCGATACTGCTGTCGGCGCCATGGCTGATAAAGGACACCGCATCAAGCCGTGTCATATTCAATGATTTCAAAAACCAGACAGCATGGCTTTCGCGCTCGGAGAAAATCGACACCAGAACATTGGCACCGGTGGCCACTTCCCGCCCTGATGATTGTGTATGGATGATGGCGCGCTGGATCACGCGCTGGAAACTTGCCGTTGGCTGCACATCAACATTGCCTTCGGGGTCAACAATCGATGCCAGTTCAATTTCGATAAATTCACCCAGCTTTTTGACCAGCTCATCAATATCAACATTGCAGGCATGCAGGACTTCAAGCGCGTCACTATCTTCGGTTAGCGCCAATAGCAAATGTTCTAAAGTGGCAAATTCATGCGAACATGATGCCGCATTCGACATGGCGCGGCGCAATGTTTCTTCGAGTTCGCGTGACAGCATTTTGCCTATTCCTTTTCCAGTTGTAATTGCAGCGGATGATCATTCTTCCGCGCATAATCAATGGTTTTTTGCGCTTTGCTTTCGGCGATTTCAAAACTATAGACACCGCAAACACCAACCCCGCGCTGATGCACATTCAACATGATCTGGGTGGCTTCATCTGCCGAACGACCGAAAAATTTCTGCAAGACATGCACGACAAACTCCATCGGTGTATAGTCGTCATTAAGCATAATGACTTTATACATTGATGGCTTTTTCGTTTTGGTACGGCTGTCGAGGATTAACTGACCATTGCCGTTTTTATCGTCTTCATTTGCCATAAATTCTCTTTTAAACCTTCGTAATTCAATCATCCGTAAAGGGCGTTGAATATAACACAGAAACAAAACGCCCGCCGCATCCTTTTGATATTGGTATCGCATACATCAAGGAAAAGGGGTGCGGCAAAAAAACTTTCGCAAATACATGATGCGACCATATTGCAGTTTATTGTCCAAATTTTGGCAAGATTCTTGAATAGAATCCTAATTGCGTTATGCTTTGCCGCGCAGTGTTACAAGATAGTCATAATTTCGGAATGGGGCAGGCCTTAATGGCACGATCAAATGTAGCCAAGACGCTACTGAACAAGCAACATGCACCCTTTCAGTCACTCAATCGCCGTGGTGAAAAATGTCTATTTTCGATAAAATCCGGCCTTTTGGCTTTGTCACAGCTTGGGGTTTTCCGCCCCGGTAAATCTCTTTTGACAATGATGATCATTTTTATGGTTGGGTTTGGGCTGTCTGTAACACAAGCTAAAGCCAGCAAATATGCGTCAATCGTCATTGAAGAAGCCACTGGCAAAGTTCTGTTTTCGCGCAATGCCGATAATCTGCGCTACCCGGCATCCTTGACCAAAATCATGACGCTTTATCTTTTGTTTGAAGATATCGAAGCGGGACGCATGACACTGAAAAGCAGGATTCCGGTTTCCAAAACAGCCGCTGGCCGTTCGCCATCCAAATTATATTTGAAACCAGGTCAATCAATCAGCGCCGAACAAGCCATCTACGCGCTAGTGACAAAATCGGCCAATGATGTGGCAACAGCAATTGCCGAAAAACTGTCGGGCACGGAACGAAAATTTGCCAAACGCATGACCCGCAAGGCCAAGGCTCTGGGCATGCGGCGTACGGTTTTCAAGAACGCGTCAGGCCTGCCAAATCGCCGGCAGAAATCGACAGCGCGTGATATGGCCGTTCTGGCCGTTGCCATGCGGCGCGATTTTCCGCAATTTTATAAATATTTCAGCACCCAAAGCTTTAACTGGAAAGGCCGGAAATACGGCAATCATAACAAGCTGTTGGCAAAATATAGCGGCACAGATGGCATCAAAACAGGCTATATTAATGCATCGGGATTCAATCTTGTTGCCACGGTCGAACGCAATGGTGTTCGGCTGATTGGTGTTGTGTTTGGCGGGAAAACGTCGCGCAGCCGCGACCGCCATATGATGCAAATTCTGGATAATCAGTTTAAACGCGTCAAAACCATCACGGTTCGGCGTGCCGCGCTTGCCATGCCAACAACCTTGCCAGTGGCACCACCCGAACGCGGCGACAAATTGCCCAAAAGCCTGCCAGTCAGCAAAAGCCTGCCAGTCAGCAAAACCAAGACACGGCCAGCTGCAGCACCGAAAAAGACCGAATTTATCCAGCTTGATATTGCAAGTGCCGCCAACCCTGCCACTGATGAAAACCCAAGCTGGAGCGTGCAAATTGGTAATTTTGCCCAGCGTGTTAACGCACATCGCGCGGCGATTGTGGCACGGCGCACGGCCGATGATGTGCTTGGCATGACACCGGCAAATTTGCATCTTGTCACGCGTGGCGCGATTCCATTATGGCGGGTTCGATTTAATGATCTTGAAGAAGATCAGGCGCGCGCAGCCTGTGCAGCGCTGTTTTCCGCTGGACGGCCCTGCATTGCCATTGCCGTGTCGCCAACATCACGCGGCTAAGATATCTTAGGATTTTTTACCCCGAAACTGATCATCAAGATGCGGCAAATCATGGGGGCGCAGCCGATCCCAATGCGGGTGGCTATTGGCAAAAATCTGGCCAGCAATCACCAGATCATTGGCATCATCAAGCATGCCAATGGCAACTGATGTTCGGGAGATGCCATTTAGGCGATAAAACAACGACGCACCGCAATTTCGGCAAAATCCGCGTTTGGCCCAGGCCGAACTGTCATACCAGCCAAGCGTTTGCTGGGCGTTCAGCTCAAAGCTGTCATCCGGAACCGAGGTCGAACCCCAGCTAAGACCGGCAATCTGAAAACAATCACGGCAATGGCAAATCAACGCCTGACGCAATGGACCGGTTAGGCAAAACCGGACCCCCCTGCAATGGCAACCACCTAGGTAAGTTTTACCTTTGGTGATGGCGATATCTTTGACATGAGCCATAGCTTCCTCCCACAATCATCATTTGCGTCATCATGTTCAAAATTAATCTTTAATGAAAATCTCTGCTTTTCATCCGAACGGCATTTTTGCTGCCGCTGCTGGCATCGATATGACGCAAAAACCCGTTCAGGTTAAACAGAGATTCGGCAATGATATGTATCACCGCCTGCTGGCGTTGGACGCGGCCAACCAGCCCTAAAATCTGCGCCCGCAACAATGCCTCGCGATAGGTTTCGGTTAATTTTGGCCAAATAATCACATTCGCCGTGCCCTGCCCATCTTCAAGCGTTATGAAAACCGTACCGCTGGCGGTGCCGGGTCGTTGACGCATCGTTACCAGACCAGCAATGCGAAGCCGTTTCCCGTCAGGTGCATTTTGGACATGGCTGCAAAGCTGCCAGCCAGCCAGACCAAGCGGCTTTGCCAGCAAATCGAGGGGATGCGCTTTTAATGACAGGCCAAGATTGCGGTAATCTTCAGCCACGTTTTCACCAAGTTCGGCTTGCGGCAATTCGATCACCGGTTCATTCCCCGCAAGCCGTTCATGCCGGCGACCAGCATGGGCAAATAATGGCATATCATGCAGCCGGTGCCGCGCCAGTCCGCGTGCTGCCCATAATGCCTGTCGCCGGTCAATCGCAAGGCTGGCAAAACCATCCGCATCGGCAATGGCCTGTAATGATTTTGCTGATACATCGGCTTTTCGCATGACATCATCAAGGCTGGAAAAGCTTAATCCTGTCTGTTTTCCGCCATTGGTTATTTGGCTGGCGGCTATTTGGCTGGCGGCAATCCGTTCACCTTCACCGCGCGCCAGCCCTTTGACAAGCCGCAAACCCAACCGTAACGCATGATGACCCTTTCGATTGTCAGGGTCGGTTTCAAGACGGTGATCCCAGCCTGAAAAATTCACATCAACGGGGCGGATGGTAATGTTGTTTTGTTTGGCTTCGGCAATTAATTGCGCTGGTGCATAAAACCCCATCGGCTGGGCATTCAGCAAGGCACAGATAAACACATCTGGATAATGGCATTTCAGCCATGCCGACACATAGACCAACAGCGCAAAGCTTGCCGCATGTGATTCAGGAAAGCCATACATGCCAAAGCCTTCGATCTGGCGAAAACAGCGAATGGCAAACGCTTCATCATAGCCGCGCTCGATCATGCCATTGATCATTTTATTGCGGAAATGGCTTATGTTTCCCTGCTTTTTGAACGTCGCCATCGTTCGGCGCAGCTGGTCGGCCTCAGCGCCCGAAAACCCCGCCCCAACAATGGCAATCTGCATTGCCTGTTCTTGAAATAGCGGCACACCAAGCGTGCGTTCAAGAACATCACGCAAGGCATCTGACGGGTAATCCACCTTTTCCAAACCGGCACGCCGCCGCAAATAAGGGTGAACCATGTCGCCCTGAATAGGGCCCGGGCGGACAATCGCTACCTGCACAACAAGATCGTGAAAACAGCGCGGTTGCAGGCGCGGCAACATCGCCATCTGCGCCCGCGATTCAACCTGAAAAACCCCAACCGACTGCCCCCGACATAGCATGTCATAGGTTTTCATATCTTCAGGCGGTAATGATGCCAGCGTTAAATGCCGGTTATAATGCGTACGAAGCAAATCAAAACTGCGCCTGATACAGCTTAGCATGCCAAGCGCAAGCACATCGACTTTTAACAAGCCAAGCGCATCAAGATCATCCTTATCCCATTCGATCACAGTACGGCCAGCCATCGCCGCAGGGCTGATCGGGCATAGATGATCAAGCCGCCCACGGGTGATCACAAACCCGCCAACATGTTGTGACAAATGCCGTGGAAACCGGCTGATATCGGCCACTAATTGTAAAACCAACCGCAGTCGCCGGTCATTGGCATCCAGTCCCGCCGCGGCCAGCGCCGCAGCATCAAGGCCGGTTTTTTCACGCCCCCATACCTCGCCAGCCAAGGCCGCCTGAACATCACGGCTAAGACCAAACACCTTTGCCACTTCGCGAAATGCGCTGCGGCGACGATAGGTAATCACACTGGCGGTAAGGCCAGCACGATTCCGGCCATATTTTGCATAGATATGCTGGATCACTTCTTCGCGGCGTTCATGTTCGAAATCGACATCAATATCTGGCGGCTCACCACGCGCCTCGCTGACAAAACGTTCAAATAAGGGTTGCGATCGTTCAGGATCAACCGCGGTAATGCCCAAACAATAGCAAACCGCCGAATTCGCCGCCGAACCGCGCCCCTGACATAAAATACCGCGCCCCCGCGCAAAGCGAACAATATCAAAGACGGTCAGAAAATAAGGCGCAATATTCAAACGCTCGATCAAGATCAATTCATGTTTCAGATAGGCACTTACCTTATCAGGGATCGCATCAGGATAGCGTTTTTCAGCGCCGCACCATGTCTGGAAGGCCAGTTCCTGTATGGCGGTTCGTCCACTCGGCTTTAGCTCGTCAGGATATTCATAAGATAAATCATCCATTGAAAAATGGCATAAATCTGCAAGCGCTTTTGCCCCATCAAGCGCATCTGGCACATGCCGCCAACGCCGTTCAGCCTCGGCACAATCAATCAAATGGCGTTCGGCATTGCGCGAAATAAGATAGCCAGCATCATCAAGCTGTTGCTTTTCACGGATGCACGCCAGAACATCGGCAAGCGGGCGGCGATCAGGAATGTGATAAAGCGCATCTGCCGCTGCCGCCACCCGCAGCCCCAGCGCCGCTGCCGCTGCCGCTAACATCTGGCATCGTGCCTCATCAGCCCCATCACGATATAGGCAAATCCCTGCAAATAATTGCCCTTTGGCAATTTGGCGAATGGTCTGCAAATGCGTTTGATAATGCGCATCTGGATGACGCGGCGGCATGACCAGCAATGCGGTGCTTGCTGGCAGGCGGGCAAGATCGGCAAGATAGAGAATTGGCGCGGCTTTGCTGCCTCGCATATTGGCCTCGCTTAGCAGCATTGATAAAGCTTCATAACCAACGCGGTCACACGGATGAACAATAATATCAGGACCATCGGCAGGGCGTAATCTGGCACCAACAACAAGCCTGATCTGGTGATCACGCGCCGCCACATGCGCCCGCACAATACCGGCCAGCGAATTCACATCGGCAATGCCAACCGCCGCCCACCCAAGCGCGGCCGCCTGTGCCACCATTTCATCAGGATGCGATGCGCCTTTTAAAAAGGTGAAATTACTATAACAGCCAAGCAACGCATGTGATGCGGCTTGGCCTTGTTTACGCAATATGGCCATCAGGCAAAAAACCCATGCAAAAACCAAGATGGGGTTTCGTGACGTTCTGGCAAACCTTCACGATATAGCCAGAACCCTGCCCCCTGATCATCGCGTAACCGAAAATAATCGCGGGTGCGACTGCCAGCGGGTGCCTGCCACCATGCAGGGGCAATCCGTTCTGGCCCTGTGGCATGAATGATTTTATGAATTCGCCGCCGCCAGATAAATTGCGCTGGCGGGTGATCGGGAAGAAGCGCGACAACATCAACAGGGTGCGGATAGGCCAAAAGGCGAATGGGGCGTGGTGGCGCAGTGCCTGATGCCGGATCACCAAGCCAACCTGATTTTTCGTCCGTTTTGGTGAAAATCTGGCTTGAATCAGGCAGTTCAAACGATTGCGCCGCTTCAGGCTGCCAGCAGGCTTGCGGTGCCAATCTGACCACGGCACCATAGCCAAGACGTGCCACCAACCGGTCAACAAGGCTGGCATAGGATTCGCCTGCAACCCCATCATGGCGCTGCAACATCATATGCGGCAAAGCCGTATCAAGTGGCGCAAGGGGGCTGCAATCAAGCGATTCCATCCAGCCCATTTCAAGACCAAATTCAGGGTTGATCTTGTCGCTGGCATTGGCCAGCAAGCGGTGAAATAAAGTCACATCACGGCTTGGCCGCGAAAGATGCACATCATGTGCAAAAACCAGCCCATCAACCAATTGCCAGCCAAGCCGCAAACGGCGTGTTGCCAATCCGGCCTGTTGAAGCAAAGTGGCTGTTTCACTTGCCAATTGCTGAATCATCGCCTTGATATCATCAGCTGCGCCAATGGGTTCGGCAAATTGACGGCATATATAAAGCGGTTTTGGCGGGCTAACAGCTGTAAAGCTTTCATCCTGATCGCCAAGCGCCTGATCAAGCCGAAGAAGCACATCCTGACCAAAACGCGCGGCCAATGGCGCACGCGCCAATCCAATAATATCCCCAATCACCCGCAAGCCTGCGCGCCGCATATGATCGGCGATTGCCGTATCGATTCGCAATGCAGCAAGCGGCAATGCTGCCAGATGGCGTCGCAAGCGGGCGCGGCTGAAAATATATCTTACCGTGTCCGGCTGTCCATCTGCCGGTTTCGGTGCGGTCATTAACCGCTCTGACGGCTTTCCATAATGCGCCAAGGCCCACGCCGCGCCGCAATTTGGTGCCGCCGCCAGCACCGCCCGAAAGTGACTTCGATGAAGGCGTTTGGCGCAATCGGCTAATAGCGAACGCACCCCGCCAAACAGATGTTCGGCACCAGCAATATCAATCCAGATTCCGCAATGCTGATCATCAACCGCGGTAAGCGGGCTATAACGACGCGCCCATAAAGCCAGATGATGAAGATCGGCATGGTCGGCTAGCGGGTCATATGCTTCGGTTCTGAGTTGTGGGCATAAGGCGCGGGCATCGGCAAGCCGCATACCAGCGGCAAGACCATGCGCTGCCGCTTTGGTACAACCCGCCAGAATAATATCAGCGCCGTTGACTTTCCGGATTATAACAAGCGGCAGATCAGCTCCAGATTCCCTTTGCCCAGATTCCTTTTGCCCAGATGCTCTCTGGATCCGCGATGCGGCCAGATAGGGAAAATGGATATAGATAATATGACGATAGGAAACGGGCATGATCACATGCCTATCGGGCAAGAGCTTGCGCTGGCCAGTGATTG
>Ga0209929_1000901_pt1 | contig 10724 bp, 12 predicted proteins | sample SalPon2_C_H2O_MG_2_FD_185731 | JGI IMG/M metagenome (GOLD analysis project Ga0209929, IMG submission 185731) | Salt pond water microbial communities from South San Francisco under conditions of wetland restoration - Salt Pond MetaG SF2_C_H2O_MG... ... | reverse complement strand
TACCAGCTGAACCTCCTCCAGATGATGTTATAGTATCAAATACCGAATTTTCACCAGGTGAACTATCGGCAGATGAGCTACTTGATCCTGCGCCTCCACCACCTACAGTTACAGTATAACTTGTAGCTATAGATAATGTTAAAGATGATTCTGTATGCCCATTTAAAGATGATGAATTTGTGTAAGATGTTCGTAATCCGCCAGCTCCTCCACCCCCAGCAATTTCTTTACCTCCACCAGCACCTCCAGCAATTACCAAATAATCTACTGTTAAAGGAGGTAAATCTGGAATTAAAGCTGAAGCAGTTTCATTGGCAGCTGATTTTACAATCCATCCTTTTGTAGCATCTGAATAAACTATATTTACAGATCCTTTATTATAATTAATTAAAACATCTCTAGTAGCACCTTCTATATTATCACTTGATGTGATTGTAATATTATTTGTAGAAGCATTAGCTCCATAGTCAACAAGACTAATCTCATCTCCAGCAGTTGGACTACCTGGAAGTGTAACTGTAATTGCAGCACTTGTAGTATTAACAAAATAGCCTTCCCCAGCTACAGCTGTAAAGCTTGCTGTTTTAGGATCTGATACCCAAGTAGTACCTCCTCCGAGATCCCCTTCAATTAAATCTGTTGTAAGTTTTGTTAATGCCATATTAATTTAGTTCAGCTGGTGCTGTAGGTTTAATATTTGGAAAATCTTCTGTTGCAGTCCAATCTCTTAATTCTTGTCTGTATGTTATCCAAGATGCGTGGTTTGGATAGTCGGTTAAAGGAACAATAAAGTCTGTAAAACTAAGTTCACTATCTCTCCAAGTTTTTGCTTCGGCTTCTATTTCTTCTTGATTTTTTACAGGTGCAGAAAAACTAGTCCCATTATAAGAGTAACCAATCTCACAATCAATTTCAGTTACATTTACTGTTTGGTCTTGTAAGGATTCAGCAAATTCATTTGAGGCTACTACAATGTTGCTTACTACCCCTCCTTTTATAATTGCTATTCTATTCTCCATTTTTTTATTTTAAATGTTATTCAAACCAAGTTACTCTTAAAAATCCAGAACCCCCAGCTTGTCCGTTAAACCCACCGCCTTGACCAGAATTTGCCGCTGGTATTCTTATTCCGCCAGCACTACGTGTACTGCCTCCAGCTCCATATCCCATAAACCCAGTTCCTGCCGAAGTAACTTGGTTAGCATAATGGCTTGCCCCAAAACCAGAACCAAGTCTATTATCGTATCTAGATCCTCTGTCGTTACTATTAACAACACCTACTCCACCTAATGCCACAATATCATCACCACCACCAGAACTTCCAGCAAAAGTGGTACTTCCTCCAGAAGAAGCTCCAATAGTAACAGTTATTGGATTTGTACTTGTTAATGTTGTATAAGCAAACTTAACTTCGCCGCCTCCACCACCAATTCCCTCTGCTGTTGCACTTGATCCAGATTGTCCGGCGCCAACTATAAACAAAGATATTCTTCCCCCAGCATCAATTAATGCCTGTGTAGGTGTAAATGTTCCTGAAGAAGTAAACTCTTCGTATTTTGGTATTCCTCCTCCACCGCCTGCTGCTGCTGGTAAAAAATCTGATAAATTTGCCATATTCTTATTATTGTCCTGGAACGCCTATTAATACCCACCCTTGTGCCGAGCCAGCGTATATAAGCTCAAATCCAGAGTTTAATTTGTCTATTGTTAAGTCTGCTGCCGCACCCATTATGTTTTCTCCGTTTCTTGCTATAACGCAAGTTGCTACTCCCGATCTATTTGAAACTTTAACACTATTTCCATCACCTGGAGAAGCTGGGAGCGTAAGTGTTAAATTTGCTGTTAACACATAAAGAGTGTCACTAACCGCAGTTGTATCAGATGAAATAACCGCAACACTATAATTTCTTGTAATGTTAGCGGCTACGTTATTCAATCCTCCTGTTGATTTAACCTCTATAGTTGAACCATTTGGAGGAGCAGTTGAAAATGTTAATGTGCTTCCAGATAGACTAAATGTATCTTTTTGTTGATACAATCCATTAATATAAACATCAATAGCATTTTCATTAGCAGGACTTGTTGAAAGTGTATAATTAACTTGTGATCCTGTTCCGTTAAAGTTGTCTAAATATAGTGTATCATTAAATATAGATACTGCACCTACTGTAATAACTTCAATGCTGTAGCCACTAAGTGGCGCAGTAGTAAAGCTTAGTGTTGTTCCACTTATAGAGTATGTATCCTTTTCTTGATACACTCCTTGAATAAAAACAAAAGAGCTATCAGCTGTAACTCCTTGTGTTAAAGTAAAATCTGTTTGTGATCCCGTTCCAGTAAACTGATTACTATTCAATGTTGAATATTCAGCTGCTGTAAAATGTACGACCTCTATCGCACTACCACTTGGAGGTGCGGTGGAAAAAGTGATAGTTGTTCCAGAAGTCGTATAATTGTCTTTAGACTGATAAACTCCGTCTATGTATACTTGTGTAACGTTTTCATCTGTAACGTCCTTAGAAGCCGTGAAATCGACTGTAGAAGCGTCCCCAGTAAACGTATCTGTATAAACTTTTGATAATACGGAAATAAAATGTACAACTTCAACTTCAGCTCCTAATGGAACTCCTGTTGAAAATGTTATTGTTGATCCGCTTGTTGTGTAATTGCTTTTAGCTTGATATACCCCGTCAATATATACCTGTGTATTAGACCCTGATGTAATTGCTGAAGTAATAGTAAATACTGTTTGATCTGCAGTCGCTGTAAATACATCTCTTTCTATTAAAAGCTCTCCGCCGCCGCCGCCGCCTCCTCCAGCTCCTGCAGTCGCTACTGTTGTAGCAGAGGTAATACGACCTTGTTGGTCTATTGTAATCTGTGGAGTATTGTCAGCGTCTCCATAAGTTCCTGGAGTTACTGCTGTATCTGCTAAATTAACTGTAACTGAACTGTCTGTTGCTTGGTCTGTAGTAAAAGTACCTCCACCCGTTAATCCTGTTCCAGCCGTTATTGTAATTGTAGAATCATTTGCAGCTCCTGATAAATCGCTATAGTTTGCTAATTTAACCCAAGATCCTGCATGAGCATAGTATGCAGCCGCTTCAGCATGAACGTGAGCAAACATACCATGATAGGTAGTTGCTGATGGTAGATCACCTAATGTGGCAAATACATTTGAATAATATATCTTACCGTCTACAGTAACAATGTTGTTTGTGTAATCTACACTAATTGTAGCATCGTTTTTCCAAACATTTAATGTATTGTCCCAGATTAATAAATCACCATCTGCTTGAGTGACAATTCTTGTGTCGTGTAGATCATGAATACCCTCATTAGCCTGTACACGAATATGGATCTTCCCATTTGTAGCTGCATTTTTAATTATAGCAGCAGCAACTTTTATATTAGGACCATTTGGTTCTGTTATAGTATAATCACCAGGATTTGATGGATCAAGCCACAGTATGTCGCCATCGTTCCAAGTCTCTCCGTTTTGTCCTAAAGTATTAAACTGATCAAGCTCACCAAAATGGATAACCCTACCTATGTCTCCATTGTCAAGCGATGATTCTAATACTCCAATAAAGTATTTTGATTCTACAGAACCATCAGCAACCATTTCATCAATAAGAATATGTCCAGAATTTCCATCTGTCCCAATAGCTTGTACAGCCTTTCCTTTATTGATTGTTGAACCTGAAGAGTTTTTAACCTCGTAATATACTAATCCTGACTCCGCTGTTGTAACTAGTGTTGTTGCGTCAACAAAACTTAGATTACCAACACCGTCAGTTGATATTACCTGACCACTCGTTCCGTCCTGAGAAGGTAGAGTATACTCATCGTTTATTCGTATGTTATTCAGGAAACGATTCGCCATAATTTATATTATAATTTCTGAATAAGAACTCTGATAGCTCCTGATGATGGAGCAGTAGCAAAGCTAACTGTAATTTGATTAACGCTGTTTCTTACAACGTCTGCGTATACTGTTTCATATGTTGAGTTATCGTACAACTGTACAATAACATCTAATGTACCTAAATTATGTGAAACCGCAATGGAAGTTGTTGATCCATCACCAATATCTGCCTTGTATCTTAAATCGTCTAAATTGACTGCAAGGTCATATGTTTTAATTCTGTTGTCTGTTCCAGAAAGAGTCTCTGTAACTGTAATCCCACTACTTCCTGTTTCCTGTACAATAACATCCTCTACTGAGTCTGCGTATGTTGCAATTCTTTCATAGGTTCCAGAGTTTTGTTGTATCGTCCACTCCCCTGCACTTTCGTCCCATATAAGGCTTCTGTTAGGAGATGTTCCTCTTTCTATTTCAATCCCTCCGTCTTGTGAAGGTGCTCCTGTTTCATCAGAGTTTAAAGTAATAATACTATCCCCGATGTTAACTGTATTAGAGTTTACAGTGGTAGTTGTTCCACTAACAGTAAGGTCACCATCTATAACCGCATTTCCTGTTACGTCTAAGTTATTACCTACGTTTAGATTATTTGTTATTGTAACATCATTGGGAAGACCAATTGTAGCCGTGCTACCATCCCCCATATTTGATCCACCACTAACCTCAATCTCGTTAGCAGTTCCTTGAACTGTAAAGGATACATTTCCAATAGAAGTTGCAACGTGATCAAATATCTGATCTCCTGTAGCTAAAGCTGTTCCTCCGTTAGTTACAGCAGCTGTAACAGTTGCTATTGATGGATTTGGTCCATTAGGATCTGTTATAGCTAAAGTTCCTAAAGTAGTAGTTGTAACGCTTTTGATATCTCCAGAAGCATCTATCCAATTTGTTCCATCAAAGAACAATAACTTTTTGTCTGTCGAGTTGTAGTATATCTGACCCTCTACTGGGTTGCTAGGATTAGCGGCTAAAACATGAATGACTCCGTTCTGAAGCTGATTCTTGTTTAAATCTATACTACTTAAATAATTTATTGCCATTTTTTGTTTAGTTTAAATACGCTGATCCTGAAAAAGGGGCAGAAAATGTTAATGTTATTTGGTTGTTATTATTGTATGTTTCAAAGCCAACTATTACATTTCCAGATGAGTCTACGACTGTTATTGATGGAAACTTACTTAAGTTATGATTGATAACCCAAGTAGATGCGGCTGATGCCTGTGAAAAAGTATAAGTGCCTTGATTAAAGGTGTTGTTATTGTTGTAGTAAGCTCCTAAAGTATCAGCACTAAAGTTCTTAGTTATAAGACCATTGTCACCATCCGATCCAATCCATATATCATTTCCAGTAACATTGTTGTCTTGCGGATAACTACTTATTCTTGGCATAACTTATACTTTTATGCAAATTTACAAAATTAAAGCTTATCCGTTCTTATCGTCCTTCTTGACGGCTGAACCAAAGTAGTATCCAAAGATACTTAGAGCAACACCTTCAACAATACCTATCATGTGAATAAATATCTCTTTGTTTGTATCTGGCACTTCTGTTGTTACAACCGTATAAACCAAAAATCCAAATGCTGCTAATCCGACAATACCTGTTAAGGTCATCATCCAGTCTCTGCCTCCTGAAGCTATAATAGCAGCTTCACGTTTTCTAGCTGAATCTCTATCTTCAACCTCTAGTCTATATAGCTCTACAAGCTGATCATGTGCGGCTGCTTTTTCCTCATCAGACATGTCTGGATCATTATCAATAAGGTTTTTAATTACCCCAGTAACTCCTGAATCAGGCAAAAACTTAGCTGCACCCTTAACTACACTTGGCAATACCCCAAGCAATATCTTGCCTAATCCAGTCTCTTTGAAGGGTTTTTTAGCATTATGTTGCTTCTCTGTACTCATATGTATCTGTATTGTGTTTTACCATTTATTTTTTCTGCTCTCATTACACGTCCTCTGTTTTCATCCTCTGATATATAACTAACGTGAACCCAAGCAGGGTTATTGTCGTCCCCAAACTCCCAAATTAATTGATCAAAGCTTAGGTTTTTTCTTATATAATCAAACATCTCTGCGTTTGTTTTGTACCCAAAAGTATCGTCTAGGTCAATTGCTCTGCCTTCGCAATGCTGTGAGCGATTACTTCCTCCAATAGCCCGATTTAGTTCTTCGCACCTAAACATACTATTAATCTTTATTGGACCCCCTACATATTCTCTAAGAGGTTCGAAAACATTATGAGAAATATTAACCATATTAGTAATTTGATAATCATCTGGTTCGTTATTTATACCTCTTCTAAGGGCTGTGTTAGACTTAATTGCTTCTTTAAAACTTATGTGTTCTGATATTTTCATTTTATTTTACTTTTATAGTGGACCTGAAGTTATTATCTCAGTACATCGAAGATATCCATTTACTTTTTCAAACTTATATATTGGATATAAATCCCAAATTCCATTAACAATATAGTCTCCTGTAATTGCTTTTAATGGGGTATAATTAACATTAGGTAAATCAGCCCAAGCAGTATAGTTTGTGGTTCCTGTTTGATGAGTATTGTTGTCGTCAAATATATATCCATTAGCCTCATATAAGAAAGAACCAATCTGAACAGTGTTTGTGTCTACATAAAAAGAGAAGAATGAAGTTCCAGTTCCGTAATAGGTTGTGTCGTGAATGTTGTTTATTACGCTTGTAGTTAAGAAATTATAGCTATTATGAACAAGATTACCATCTACATCTGCTATTGTTTTAGGATAGCGATAACCTGTGCTTGTGTTAGCACTTGGTATTGTTGCTGGCGTAGACATTGTTGTTGTCGTAGTAGTAGCTGCAGTTGTTGTTGTTGTTGTCGTAGGTGCAGCGGTGGTTGTTGTTGTGGTCGTACTACATGGTGGATACTGTATCTGTATGACTTTTCCATTTGTGTCTACTCTTATACTTGCATATACATTAACACCATCAGAAGATATTGCAATCCAGTCGTTAGGACTATATCCTCCATTGTATAAATTGTATGATTGTGCGTCTGGGTATACATAAAGTATGTCATTAAGGTTTGGCAGTGGAGATGGATAAGTTGTCTGTGAGCTTGAAGCTTGGTGATACAATTTCCATTGCAATGGAGAATAATTACAGTCTGGAGCAGAAAGTCTCGCTACAAGTGAACTTGTGCCACTTGCATAAAACTCATACCATCCTGCTGGAGGGAATACCGTTGTTGTTGTTGTAGTAGGTGCAGCTGTAGTAGTTGTTGTGGTTGTAGTTGGTGTGGTTATTCCAGAAGAACAATTATAGATAGCTAATACATTTCCATTAGCATCTATTTGTATTGAAGCATCTGGTGCTGCTGTTAAATTTGTAGTTACTCCGTACCATCCATCAAAAATTGTTTGTGTTCCAGATTCACCATCCCATTCATATCCAGGATAAACGCTTGGATCGGGACCAACATCTGCACTGTAAGCAATTATAGAATTACCATTAGCTAATAATGTTTCTATTTCACCTATAGTATTTATTACGGTAGTACCGCTGAACATGTATATGTTTGCGTAATTACTGGTCGATGTTGCTGAGCAAGGTTCTGTTTTTTGGAAAGTCCCATTTCCCTCGATTGATGAAGCCGTCCATCTGGTACCGCCAGCATAAGTGGTTGTAGTAGTTGTGGTGGCTGCTTGAGTTGTTGTGGTTGTAGTTGTAGTTGGTGAAGATGTTATCTGACCTAAACTTTGAACTATTCCATTTTGAACTTCAGCATAGTCCATTGTTGCTCCTGGAAAACCATACCTATAATATCCATCAGGTTGATAGAATGTTCCTGCTACAGTTTTTTTATTGTCATTATGTATACCACATCCAACTACATACCAATTTGTAGATGATCCATTTTTAAAATTAACTCCCTTAGTAATATACGTTCCTGTTTGGTTATATAAATCATAAAGAGTTTCACCATACTGTACATTCGTAACTACGTTACCATCATAACCCCATTCATTAAGTTGGTTGGTTCCAGCAGAACCTATTGTCACTCCAGAACCTCCAGAAACGATTGTTGGAGTTGCAGCTGATTTAAGCAAACTAATCCCCTTAACAGTAACCTCCCATTTACCTCCAGATGTATCTGTAATTTCATATGTAGTAAAATCAGTTGAAGTGTCAGTTACAGGATATTGAAGAGCATATGAAGTAAACGCCTGAGTTGTTGTGGTTGTGGTTGCAGCAGCAGTTGTGGTAGTCGTAGTTCCTGCTTGTGTTGTGGTTGTAGTGGTGGCTGCCGCAGTGGTAGTTGTAGTAGTAGCTGCTTGAGTTGTAGTCGTTGTAGTAGCTGCTTGTGTTGTTGTTGTAGTAACTGGAGCTGAAGTGGTAGTAGTCGTTGTTCCTGGTGCTGAAGTAGTAGTAGTGGTTGTTAATGGAGCAGACGTAGTGGTTGTCGTTGTTCCTGGTGCTGCGGTTGTTGTTGTGGTTGCTCCAGGATCTAATGTAGTAGTTGTCGTAGTAACCTGAATATCTCCTTGAAAACTCCAAGTACCATCACCATTGTTTGTTAGAACTTGACCGTATCCACCGTCTCCTCCTCTAACCTGAAGGGCTATTTCTTGTACTGTGTAATTCTTTGTATGCTTAAAAAACTGAGAATCTTGACCAACTACCTTATCTTTTGGTGATATGGCTTGGTCTTGTGTGTAATCATCAACTTGCTTTTGTGTACCTCTAATTCTCATTATGGATTATCCCAATAAACCCCACCAAGACCGTTAGACTTTAACACCTGTCCAGCCTGACCTCCTGATGGAATAATGTATGCCTTAAGATCGCCTACGGTAAATTTTTTGGTTACGTTGTTATCGTCTCCATCACTACCCAATAGGACATCCGCATCAGATATCTGTTGATCCTTAACGTATGTTTCAATTCTTGGCATTTCTTTTATTTTTTAGGCTTGCGTCCTGGTCGTGTTTTCCCCGTAACAGCTGATGGAATATCTCCAATTTGATTTCCAACCTCTTTAATAGCTTTACCAACGTCTTTAAGCTCTTCTCCTACACGATCTACACGAATAGATACATCTTGCTTCAGTTCAGCCATTTTCTCCTCTAAGAGGTCAGGAATCATGTTGTTGTTGTCATCACGAGTCAGACCTTTTCTAGTCATCCAAATTGCTGCAATGTTAACCACCACTAAAAGTGCTATAACTGCGATTAAAATAAAAATAATAGTTGTCATATATAAAATTTAAAATTAAGCCCTTCTTGAGCCACCTCTGGCTCTGTTTTTCTTTCTATGTTCTTGTACTAATGTACCATTTTTATGAGAGCAATCCATATTGTCTCCGTTTCCATAAGTTCCTTTTTTTCTGTTAAACTTATTACATTCGACACGCTTTTTAACTTGCTCTTTTTTCTTCTGAAACTTCTTGTCATAGGCAGCCTTTACAGCCCTTGCTTCAGGGTTGTCTCTATAGTACCGTGCTGTTTTTCCTAATGCCATTATCTTCTTTTCTCTTTTTGTATCCACTCAAGGTCTTTCATAAAGTCTCTCATTTCTAACTTCATTGCCTTAACCTCATCTTCTAAGGCTCTTTGGTTCTTCCAAGTGTACTCCTTTTGGTTGTACTTTAACTTGCTAACTTCTTCCTCTGCAATAGTTATCCTATTAGATAGAGTATAGTAAGACCCTATAATAGAAGCAAACATTGCAGCTATTGTAATTATTTGTGTAATGCTGATACTAAAGTCAGCCTTGCCATCTCCGTTAATATCTATCTTACTACTCATTTTAGTTTCTTGCTTATTGAAATTATTGTATACCCTATTGCTAAAAGAAGAGAAATCGTCTGAAGATAGGGATTAATCTCTGTTATTGATAATGCTAATGCTATTGCGTTGAATCCGTATATCTTCAAATTTTCCATTGTTTATGCTATTGCTAAATATATCCAATCAACCCCTGAATTATTTGCGTCAGCAGCGTCAAAACTAAAACCATCAGATTCAAAATTAATACCGTGATTTGTTTCATCACTTTCAGCAGAACTCGTATTTGCCGATAATCTTTTTTCGCCACTTCGTACGGAATCAAAAATAAACCATCCACTTGTTCCACTATAAGCCTTAAGCATCACAAATCTTGGTTGGAATCCTGTTGTTTGTTTGTTACCTGCACCTCCTGAACCACTATAACTCCCTACCTTCTGATAACCATCTACTGAATGGAAGCAGTACGAGATGAAATCGCCTGAAATACCCACATCTCTAAACGTAAATACAGAAGAGGTAGGACTTGTGCTGTCAAATCTTGTTGTATTTCCTTGAGCATCAGAAGAATCTAATACTAATTTTTTAGCATTACCAATAGGTTCAGCATATACTTGCCAATTTGAATTAGCATCTATTGGTTTTATTAATATAAGTTCAGGGGGTTCACTCAATCCGTGTCCAATAGTATTTATACCGCCTGTTCCTGTCCACTTCACAACACTAAACCCTGCATCTTGATTAGCACTTACTGAAGAAGTTACACTACCATCTGTGTTTGATACTGCTGAACCTCCTGCTTTCCAACACCAAGCAACGTAGGATTCATTATTACCATTGTAATTAGGGGTTAGTCCATCTAAAGTAAATCCATTACTATCAAAAGAGTTTACTCCTCTTGATTCTTCAGCATCAGTAGCATTTGAAGATAATTCTTTATTCACTCCCCTTACTGAATCACACAAAATATGCTCCCTTGCTATACTTCTATCCTTTATCCAAACCAAATCAGGTTGGAATGCCATACCTAA
>Ga0209929_1000900_pt1 | contig 10729 bp, 20 predicted proteins | sample SalPon2_C_H2O_MG_2_FD_185731 | JGI IMG/M metagenome (GOLD analysis project Ga0209929, IMG submission 185731) | Salt pond water microbial communities from South San Francisco under conditions of wetland restoration - Salt Pond MetaG SF2_C_H2O_MG... ... | reverse complement strand
TGATAGACGAGTTTGGAGTTTATCCTTTTCAAAATCAGATTCAGATTTCTCTTTTTCTGCTTTGATAATAGTGATACGATTTTCAATATCCTCACTCTCACCATGTCCACCAATGATTGATGTTTTACCTTTATCGGATGTAACTTTATCAGATGAGCCTAAATGTTCTTCAGTAACATCTTCTAATGTTAACCCTAATTCAGATGTGATTAAGGTTGCTCCTGTCAAAGCAGCCATATCTTTTAAAATCTCAGTTCTCTCTCCACCGAAACCAGGTGCTTTAACTGCTAAACATTTCAATGTACCTCTAGCCGAGTTAACTACCATAGATGCCAATGCATCACCTTGTACATCGTGAGCGATAATTACAATCGGATTATTACTCATTGATGCCTTTTCCAAAATACCAATGATATCATCCATATTGTTAATTGAACCATCGAACAATAAGATTTGTGGTTCACTTAGGATTGATGCTAATTTAGCTTGATTATTCATAAAGAAGTGAGATAGATACCCCTTATCAAACTCTAACCCTTCAACAATCTCTAATGTGGTTTCATTGTTGTTACCTTCTTCAACAGTAACTACACCATCATTACCAACCTGATGAATTGCCTCTGCGATAATCCCACCGATTTCTTCATCCCCATTTGCTGAAATGGTTGCGATGTTTTTGATTGCCTCATTTGTTTTTACACTCAATGATACGTTTTTTACCAAAGAATCTACAATATCTTTTACTGCAATCTGCATACCTCTATACAATTCGATTGGATTTGCACCACTTTCAACTGCCCTCATACCTTCGTTGAAAATGTGTTGAGCCAACACAGTTGAAGTTGTAGTTCCATCACCTGCATTATCCGCAGTTTGTTGTGATGCTTCTTTGATAATTTGTGCACCCAAATTCATTGATGAATCTGAGAACTCAATAGATTTTGCTACGGTAACCCCATCTTTTGTAATATGTGGTGTACCTTCTTTTTCAATGATTACATTTCTACCTCTTGGCCCTAATGTAACCTTAACGGCATCTGCCAATTGATTAACTCCATTCAGAAGTTTCTCTCTACTCTCTTTTCCGTGAAAGATTTCTTTACCCATAACTTATTCCTCTTTTTTGTTGTTTTTACGTTTTATAGTTTCTTTTGCTTTTTGTACTTGCTCTACTCTCCATTGTGGTTGTCCACCTCTGATATTTCCCTTTAGATTATGAAAACAATTGTAACATAAGAATCTCAGATTTTCTCTGAGATGGTTTGTCCAATCATCATCAATATGGTCTAATATCAATGGTATTTTATCATCGGTGATTCTCTTCTCTTCATACCCACAATTATGACAACACGTTTTAAAATCTACTTTATCTGCGTTGTTTATCAATCTATTTTTCAGTTGGTGTACTGAATACTTTGGGTATTTACCTTCTAAGATATCTTTAAGTGCAAATTTACCCTTTGTAACATTGTATGGTTTATTTACACCTTTACCTCTTTTGTTCTTTTGTAAATCCCATAAATCTTTTCCACTCTCTTCATCAATGTATCTTCTGGCGTACTTTTCATATGTAGTAAGGGATACATTTAAGAATCTTGCTGCACCACTATTTGATTTAGAGTTCTTCATCGCATAGCGAATCTGTGCTTCAGTAAGGTTCAATGGAGTTCTCCCCTTACCCAACACAAACCCGTTTGGCATGATATCACCCTTCTTCATCTTAACTCTTCTCTTTTGTTTTGGTTTCGGCTGGAATAATAAATCGAATCATTAACATAATCCATAGTGTATCAAAAAACGATAAATGTGGTGCATTAAATACATCTACTACTACAAGATTCCAAATCAACCATACTGGTGTTGCGAAAATCAATGCTGCGATGATTGCCAATGAGATGGCTAAAGATACACCTAAAAGTGCACCTAAAAGTGTATTTGTAACTGTTTTCATTTTCATATAACTTAAATTCTTATATACTTTTGGTACATACTATCCAAAAATTGGAAGTCTTTGTACGATAATAAATATGATTCTTTTTTTAATTTCACATCTAATTTGTGTAATCTATTTCTATCTCTCCATTGTGGGATACCTTTTGTATCCCCACTTTTCCATATAATATCCCAAATATGATTAACCATATGGATTTGTTGCATTTTAATAGATTCTCTTAGATTTCTAATTTTTTCTATTTCCATAATATCTGAATACAAACTAATGATACTGCCAATATTAGAGATATAAATGTTTTTGTAGTGATACCCTCACCCATATACCCCCATGTCAAAAACGTAAATGAAATGATACCCATCCCAAATGCTATAAACCTACCTGGCCATAGTAGCCCATCAAAGTAGGATACTGTATAACGAGTACCCCAAATTAGTAAATATGAGATTATAGTACCAAATCCAATGGCAAGAAGTAGTGGGTGGTCTTTAAACCATTTCCATACAAATTGTCCATTGGTTTGATACCAAATCAACATTTGGCCTACAAATATTAGGCCCATACCCATAATCAATTCTCTCATTCTTTATTTTCTTCTTCCGGCTCACTATATGATTTTGGTGATGGTAAACCTGAGTAATAACACCATTCTTCATACTGATACTCATCATCCGATTGTTGATTCTCAGGATGAAGTACATCATTACCTTTTAATTTTTCTTCTTCTATCCAACGTTTAGTTAAACTCATAATACAAATATACAAATTATTTTTGAGATTACCAAAAAGATTTATCAACTTTTCCGTTTAGGAATTGTTTTTGTTTCTTTATAGCTTTCTTTAAATCAGATTTATTGACTGATTCCTTTTTTCTAACCACCTTCTTAACAGATGTAGATTTTACTAATTGTGTTCGTTTGATACCAAAGAACTTTTCTTTATAGTATGCAATTAACCCATCACCACCCATACCCATTGCGTGGATGTTTGTATCTTCGGGTAGGTACTTTTTAGAACGTGGATTGTTAACCTTATCTATATGGTCATCGAATATATCCATTTTGGGCTTCCTACACCTCTTTGGTGTATGTACTACAATTGTTTTCATTACAATTCGTAACCTTCTATACCACCATTCTTTTCAACCTCAATTGCAGTAGCACGAACTTCATTCGGGTCTTTCAAACTTTTGTTGTTGATAAGAACACGTTCGGCTCGGCCGATACCCATCACCAATTGGTGGAATGGGATTCCTAACAAATCCATCTCCTGAATAGTAGTATCTCGTAGATACTCAGGTCGTGCGGTTGTTAGAACGATATGGTGTCCTTCTTTGAACAATCGGGTGAATGTTTCAACAACACCTGGTAATGCTTTAGAGTTGAATGGGTCAATGTTTTCGAATTGAACCTGATGGACAAGAGTCCCATCAATATCGCTGAAAATTGTTTTTTGCTTCATAACTATCTCTCTTATTACAGTACTAATATACGAATAATATCTGTAATATCCAAATTTTATTGTTAAATTATCGTTAAATTAATTGAAGGGCTTTGTTGATGTTGTTTTCAGTAGCACCGAATGATTTAGCCTTCTCAATTGCTTCGGTGATGTTTAACTTACCAAACACATAATTTTCGGTAGTTGTCATATCTACCAACATACGAATTACATCAGGAAGTGATGCATGTTTTGGTCGGTTGTTAACTGATAAGTACTTAACACCAGATTTGATATCAGTACCATTATCACTCTTAACATCTTTACCACTATATTCGTACATATCAATCATTCCATTGAACTTTCCATAAACGAACTGAGAACCGAATGCCTGAACATCTGAGATGATATCATTATCAACCTCTCTACCATACTCATCTGAGATGTAAATACTAACTGAGTTACCCATAGAGAACGAATCAGATGAAGAACTTACCACAACATTTGGGTATTTCTTTTTAACATATTGTTTAACCACATTCGCAGTTGCAACGTGATTCATATTGATGATGGGTTTTTCAAGTGGATTACCATTCCAATCTACTCTATTTAGGAATTTGATTCCCAACTCAAACATCATACCTTCTAACTCAAATTTAAACTTTTTACTCATAACTTTTATCTCTTAATCTTACAGTACTAATATAATACAATTATTTGATATTACCAAACTTTTTATGTTAAGTTTATGTTAAATTCCACTTTCCATTTTCTGAACCATATTGTGGTGTTCAGCTTCTGAATACTCAACTACTGATAATATAGGAGTGAATTTGGTTTCAAACTTACCACCAGCATATTTCCAAATCACATTATCAATGAAATCTTTCAACATATAAGTTCCATCAGAAGAACCAAACCCCTGGTCTGCATCCCAACCATGTGTCCATTCTTCAGCAACTTCCATTGCAATTTCTAATAAATCCCATTGTGGAATTTCTTCATTTTTAACCATTTCAGAGAATCCAGCGATTCTACTTTTGGCTCTAAAAACTAAACTCTGTGGGTCAACTAAATAATTCATAACTTATCTCTCTTTTACATAGTAAAGATACAAAAAAAGCCTGGTATTACCAAGCTTTTAATGTTAAGAAATCGTTAAGTTTGATTACCTACCCTGTCCTCTATATTTCTTTTTATAGTGTTTAGAGTGTTTATTGTTTGAACTTTTCTTCTTAGAGTGTCTACCTTTACGTTTTCTGCTCTTAGATTCTATTTTATTTGATAATACTCTTGCCATTTTATTTTCTCATTTGTCTATCTAAAGGTTTACTTAAATCCATAGTCTTAGGACCATTATCTGATATCCACGTGTATAGTAATTTCTTCCATACTTTTTCAGGTAATACACTACCACCCTGTTTCTTAACAGGTAGTGATAAAAATCCTTTTACAGCACCTTCCATTTCATTTCCTTTAGAATCTTTGAACATTACTGTATTTTCTCTATTGTTCAGAATCACATCGATTCTACCATTCAATCCTTTTGGTAGTCCACCAGTTAAGATACTCCAAATCGTTTTAGCAGCACCCTCATGTGTTAACAATAGGACATCATCAGGAACAACTCTATCTCTTTTCTTATTCTGCTTAACTGCCAGATGATAGTTTGTTAGTACCCAAATTAGGTGAATGTTATTAGCATCGTATCCTGCATCTAATAATGGTTTGATTACAGATGTGATTGAACTAACTTTTTTTGCCGTAATATCAAATATTAGATTTGGTAGAGTTTCTTTGTTATTTTTACCAGATAACATACTAATCAACCACTTATCTTTCAATCCCATTGCATCCACAATTAGGTGTAATGACATTACGTTGTTTGGATTCTTTAAATCAGATGCCACATCAGCGATACTCATACCTTTACCCACAACAAACTCTTCAACGTGAGCTCTATCTTTTTCTGATAGTTTATCTGCGTACTTTTTGTACCACGCATCTACTGAGAATTTACCCAATTTGTCTAACTTACCAACTGCAGTTTTCATCTCATCAACATCTCTTACTTTGAATCCTGCAGAATCAATAAAGTTACTGATTGCGAATCCTTTACCAGAACCAGCACCACCAGCCATAAATACGATTTGACCATAAGGTGCTCTGTTTGAGAATGTGATTAGTTTTTCATCTATCTGTTCTTCGTTTACATTGTCCTGATGTAGAATTTTAATATCTTTGATATCACCAGTAAAATCACCTTTCATAGTCCTAATAGTAATTTTATCACCACTAATCTTTTTTACCATTCCGGTTTTGTTTGCAGATTTAAAGTGAACAAAATCACCCATTTCAAACTCACCCTTTTTAGCTTCATTTACTGATTCACTCATTGGATTACCACCTAATTTGATGATATCGTTATCAATCTTATTTAGAAGTTTACCATATCTATCTGCAATCTTACCACCCTCTGGTTCGGCTTCTTGCTCCATATCTCTCATTATTTCAGCTCTCTTCTTTTTAAGTGCTTTAATCTTTGGAGCGTTTTTCAGTGCTTTATAATCAGGATTAATTTTCTTTTGTTTTTCAATCTTTTTAGCCGCATCTTTGTTTCTTTTCATTTGTGCTGCTCTAATTTTTACTAAGATTGGGTCATTCACATCCATTTCATTTACACTATCGTCAACAGGTTCGGCATCGTTGAATGCCTGGTCTAAATCATAATCTTCTGATAGTGCGTTTAATATTTCAGATTGTATAAACTCTCTTAAATTCATTTTTTATCTCCGTATGGGAACATTTTATTGAGTTTCTCTTGTCTTTTGGCGCATCCACAATCAGATTTACCAACAGCTTTCGCTACTTTCTCTGCTAAGATATCTAACTTAACTGCTGAAGTTACTTTTTTGATATCATCACCTAAACCTTTTGACTTACTCATAATTTTATCCTTCTATTCTGAGATGTAAACCTTCCTTAACCATACTCTGATATAATATTTTAATCATTTCCTCATCATCAGAATCTTTTACCTCACATTTACCACTATTGTGTACAATGTTTGCTATTGATACTGCCTGTAAGTATGGATAATTTAAATACCTTTGAATACAACTTGTAACGTGTTCAAAAGAATTTACATCATCATTTAATATAAATAGTTTCATATTTCATATTTCGATTCAAAACCTCTTACAGTTTCAACCAACGATTCCAATTCACAAACCTCAGCTTCTATTGGGTTATCGTTATCATCCATAACGTATACTATCCAACCATTAAGTGTTTTCACTTCCGGTGATAATAGTTTCACTAATATTTTCATTCATATTCTCCAACTTTTTAAGTATGGTAGCGAGTTTAGCACATTTCTCATAGTGTTCAATATCAGTAAAATATTCTAACAATAGATTTATCATTTGAATTTTCATACTGTGTTTAAACTCATAACTCCATTTAAAATCTTTCTTTGTTAAGATTTCGTATGTGTTTACCATTACTTCTTTTTCGTAGTTCATTTGATTATAAATATGATTTTAAATTTAGTGAATTATTTTATTAACGTATTTTTGAACATCTTCTTCAATTTGTTCTCTAACTAAGTGAGTTTTGATACGAATATCTGGATATTTTGATTTTAATCTATCAACTGCTTTGATGTTTTTAAATGAATCATCCATAAATGCAATATCAGTATATCCTTTTTTAATGTGTTTCTCAATCCAATCTGCTTTATCTTTTGGATTGTTACTTCCTAATGCTACAACATAAACATCCATCCCATACTCATCTTTGAAGAATTTACGGACTGGAAATGCTAGCTTTCGTGCAGTTAGAATTGTTACCTTTTTACTTGGGTTATCTAACATTTGTTGAAGTAATTTGAAGTTCTTTTTGATTACCTTTGGATTGTTTAGTTTTCTATTGAAATCTCTGAAATCATATTCATCACCTGGCTTCTCATCGTACTTAGCGTATTTTGCAGGGTCTAACTTAGTTTCACTACCATCTTTGTGTTTTACATAGATGTAAGATACCGTTGTTGCCAAAGTATCATCAAAATCAAACACTCTAAGAACTTTACCTTCTTTTAGCATCTGAATTTCTTCTTTAAATACCTCTGATATGAATTCGTTTTTTTCCATATTATTTCAATTTTGGAATACCACCAATCTTTGGGATTCGGTTCTTCCATTTCTTATAAATTTCTTTTCTCTTCTCAGTTGTAATTACACCATCATCTACCAATGAATCTAAATAATCATCAACCACTTTTTGGTAGGGCTGTTTCATTGTCTTTGCTTTAGAGTACAACCCATGTATATTTGCATCTACCTCTTTTGGTAATAAGAAGTATTTGTAGTATATCTTAGGATTAGAACGAATCTTTGCTCTCATTGCCAAATCACCTCTCATTCTCTTACCAGATTTTTCAGCAGCCGAATCCTTACCATGTGTTAAGTGTTCGATTTCATGTCTTACCAAATCTCTGAGTACAGGTTGTATTTTTGAGAATACACTACCATTAACATCATTAGGGTGAATACCAATATTTACTTCCAATGATGGGAAATCTGAATCTGCTTCAGCAGAACCATCAATGAAAAACTTACCTGGCTCTACACCATCTTCCGTTACTGCTACTTTAAGTTCTACCTCAACCTCAACACCACTAACACTATCTGAATAATCACCAACATACAATGCTCTTTTTTCCGATTGGAACATATCTTGCATCGTACCTACCATTGGCATTGGGTCTTTACGAACCTCATACCCTTTAAACTTCTTAGGTTTCTCTTGAGTACCACTACCTTTGATAGCATTCTTCAGAGTTTTGAACACATCTTTGTTTATCTGACCTGTCAGTTTATCGTACATTCCTTCTAATATTAAATCTTTTAACTTCATTACTAATATACGAATTTTTTCTTAAATATCCAACTTTTTATCAGAACTTTTGAAATCTTTTTTCCTCATTATGGTTTTAGCGATTGCCTTATTCGCCTGTTTCATAAATGGAATGTTGATGTTAGTTCTATCATCTACTGCCACCAATGAGTTGTATTGGTTTAGGAACTCAACAAACTCTTTTCTTTTCTTTGATAATCTCTTAAAGAATCCAATAAGTTCTGCTTGTGAGATTTCCTTACCATTACGAGGGTCGTTCAATCTATCAAAGAAATGCTTGTCGGTTAGGACTACATCAACTGGATTTAGTTTCTTATCTGCAAATTGGTCAATCTTCTGAAGGTCTCCCATTGGTATTTCGTTGATTGTTGATTCGCCTAACCCACTTGTATCTGTCTTTAAGAATGGGCCTCTTCTGATAGTTTTGAATGGTACATCTAATTCTTTACCAAATAATTCTTTTGGTGATAATATTTTTAAAGTAACTAATTTAGATTTGTTATCAATCCTCAGTACTTCAAAATATAAGTTTGGATACTTCTTACCCTTAAATGTGAGATTCTTACCAGTTATGAACTTATGTACTTTACCACCACTTACTGCGTTTGCTTCGTTTACCAATCTGAATTTAAGTAATGGTTTACCATTGATTGTAATATCACCCTTTTCATTCTTATCGATTGATTTTACTACAATTCTTTTGTTTTTGAACTTACCACCCAATACAGTATCACCAATCTCAATTGGAATTGTGATTGCTTCATTAATAGTATCTGCGATATGTTTATATAATTTGATTGCGTTATCTACTTTTAGATTGATTCTATGTACTGGAATCTTTACATCCTCACCCCATTTATATATAGCAGCACCCCATCTGTGGTGACCATCTACAATATGATTATCCTTCGATATAATCAAAGGTTTCATATCTTTAGGTGAATTGAATCTATTTGCAATACCCTTTACTTTATCTTTGTAGAGTTCTTTTTGCGATTTCTTTAACTTTGATGCAGGAATAGTTTCTTTGGTTACTCTTACTTTATCAGCAACCATATCTAAGGCCTTACCCAAATCTTGGGTTTTAACTTGTGGCATATTTTTCCTACTCAAATTAGGCATCAGTTACTCCACATCATCGGGTGTATTCGGTTTATCATCTAACCCATCTTTACCATCTAAATAGCTATAAACCGATTTCAAATAATCTTCTGCGAGAGTAATTTTTGCAAACACCCAACCATCAACATCCTGAACATCTCTCTCTTTCATCTTCTTATAGATTCCTTCCGAATACTTCTTAGCTCTTTCGAGTGATGAGTATGCCATCGGGACTTGCGAATCATCAACTTCTTTTAACTGCTTACTAACAGTCTTAATCTCTTCACGAATAATTGATTTGATTTCTGATTTATATCTTTCTATTACATCGGCCTTTTCATACTTATTGTACAAATAAACCAAAAAGTCAGTTAACTTATTAACCATCTTATCTTTTACCGGCCCGCCTAATTTTGCTTTTACATCATCACCGGCACTAATTGGGTCTTTAATAGTTTTAACGGCCTGTTTTTTTAACACCCGTCTACTTACCATCATTTTTTCATTTATCTTTTTACCCATTATAATCCCCTTAGATTAAATGCAGCCGCTTTAGTAATTTTATCTCTACGTTGTTTTTCCAATTGGAATTGACGTAACCCCTCGTTCATATCTTTATTATAAAGTTCTTTGTTTTTGGGATTACTAATCCAATCTTTCCAACTATATTCTCTTATCATACCTATAAATATTAAAATGTTTTGTTTAGTATAAATATAGAATTATTTTTTATCACTCTGAGTTGCGTGTTTAACACCCATAATAGTACCAATAATACTGAATGAATTGGTTAATAAGATACCAAATAGATTTGACCAGGTTGATTCTATGATTTTAGAATCATGCCCAAATAATAATACAAATACATATAATCCAGTTGTGATTAACCCAACACCCATAATAACCCATAGAGCAACTCTTACAATGTTACCCATCAATTCGGTTTGTGTTTTCTTTTGAAGTAAAGAAAGGTCGGTTTCTGCAAGTTCTTTTGCCTGTTCTGCTTTATACCTCAATCTATCGGCTTCTTCTCTAGCAGTCTCAGCATCCTCTTTAGATTTCTTTGATTGTTCTGCGGAATTTATTGCTTCGTTAAGGGCTTTTTCTAATTGTTTATTAACCCTAACATTTTCTTTAGCAGCGGATTCTAACTCTTTGTTTTGTTTCTGAACCTGTTTGGTTACCTGTAATCTTTTTCTACGAGATTCTACATCCCTATCCTTACAGGTCTTTAAATATTCTATAAATTCAGTGTCATTACTTTCAGCTTTTAAAACTTTTAAGATATTACCTTCTAAGTATATCTTTTTTTCTTTAGCT
>Ga0209929_1000893_pt1 | contig 10780 bp, 5 predicted proteins | sample SalPon2_C_H2O_MG_2_FD_185731 | JGI IMG/M metagenome (GOLD analysis project Ga0209929, IMG submission 185731) | Salt pond water microbial communities from South San Francisco under conditions of wetland restoration - Salt Pond MetaG SF2_C_H2O_MG... ... | reverse complement strand
AAAAGATACAATAACGGTTCTAGACAAGACTATACTAAAGGTGGTAGAGTTGGTTATCGTGAAGGTGATGAAGTAGAAGAAAGAAATGCTCGTGCTGAAGCTATAAGACAGAATAGAGAAAATAATAGAGGTCAAAACGAAGCTAATCAAATTCCTGCTTCTTCTCCTACTCCTGATTCTGCTCCAGAATCTACAACAACTTCTGCTACAACTCCAAATACATCTTCTCAAGTTCAAAACCAACAAGTTGACGGTGTTCAACCTGTAGAAGCTACACCTTCACAACCGTTTGATGTTGGTTTTGGAAATGTGCAACCGGGTGAATATTCAGACGAACAAAAACCCGATGCTACAGGAGCTATGAAAAGAACTACTCCAGTAAGTATGTCAGACCCTGCAAAAAAATCTGCATTTGATATTGGAAGAGAATATAGAATTTTACGAACAGGTGCAGAAGCAGAAGAAATGGCTCGAGGTGTATTACCCGATACGATTCCTAAAATTCCTGATCCTAAAAAAATTGATAGAGCAGATACAGAAATAACTCCTGAACAAGCAGCCGAGTTACAAATGCAAACAACACAGGAAGCTAAAGCAGCTACGCTAGGTGCTATATCTCCTGAACAAGTTTCTACAATTAAAGATGTTTCAGAAGCTGCAGCACCAAAAGCTTTTGAAGCTGCTACTATTCTTGCAGACGATGTAGCTAAAGTTCCTACCAATGCAGTTGTTGAAGCTGCTGTAGGAAATGTTTCAGATGAAGTATCCGATACATTAGCTAAAGCTGCTGGAGTACAAGCAACTCCTAAAATTGATGCTGCTGAAGTTGAAGTGTTACCGGGAGCTTTGCAAGAAAGAGTTGTAGGTTCGTTAAGTCCTGAAGCTAAAGCGACTGCTGCTAAAGTAGCTGGTACATCTTTAGCTAAAGTAACTCGTGCTAAAAAACAATTACGTAATGCTGGTTTAAGTGAAGAAGATATTACAGAGCTTGGCAATGATCCTGAATCTTTAGAAGCTAGACTTACAGATTTTACAGAAGAGCAACGAGGAATTGTTGAAGGTCTTCCTGAAGAAGCTTTAGTATCTAATCAAATTGATAGTTTACTATCTGGCATTGAAGAAGGTAAAGTTCCTACATGGGCTTCTCCTGCTGTTGCTAGTGTTGAAGCTATGTTAGCTCAACGTGGTATGTCAGCATCTACTGTAGGTAGAGATGCTTTGCTCAATGCTATTATAACATCAGCGTTACCTATAGCTCAATCTAATGCACAAGCTATACAACAAAGTGTGACACAACAAAAATCTATTGAAGCTACAGCAGCTTTAAAAGATGCAGAAATGGCACAACAAACAGCTTTGTTTAATGCTCAAAATGTATTTCAATTAGACATGGCTCAGTTTAGTGCTGATCAACAAAGGTCTATTAATAACTCTAAGTTTTTACAAACAGCTAGTTTGCAAAATGCTACAATGGAACAACAAGGAGTTATGCAAGATGCTATATTAATGTCGCAAAGAAACTTAGCAGAAGCTGATCAAAATACTAAACATGCTATTACTAATGCTCAAGCGTTCTTACAAATGGACCTTGCTAATTTAAATAATGAACAACAGGCTAGTGTATTAAAAGCTCAACAAACTCAACAAAGATTGTTAAGTAATCAAGCTGCTGAGAATGCTGCATTACAATTTAATGCAACAAGCCAAAACCAAGTCAATCAATTTATGACTAGTGTTCAACAACAAAACGAACAGTTTAATGCTAATCAATTAAATTCAATGGCACAGTTTAATGCTGCTGCTGAAAATGCTGCAGAAGCTAGAAGAGTTGCTAATGAGTTACAAGTAGAAACAATTGAAGCTCAGTTAGCTACAGATGTTTCCAAGTTTAATGCTCAACAAGACTTTGCAAGAGAACAGTTTAATACACAAAACGCAACGGTTATTGCTCAGTCTAATGTTGAATGGAGACGTAAAGCTAATACTGCTGACACCGCTGCTTTTAATGCAATCAATCAACAGAACGCACAGAACTCATTTAACTTAACATCAGCAGCTAATAACTTTTTATGGCAAGAACTAAGAGATGAAGCAGACTTTGCATTTAAAAGATGGGATAACGATCAACAACGTAAAGCTTCACTTCTTATTGCTGCATTAGGTAACGAAGCTGGAGTAGGTAAACAAGATGTATGGGATGATAGTTTACAAGCTATTTCAAGTATCCTAGAAGGATGGTTAGATTAATAGGAAAATATTATGGGAAAATTAAGAAAGATTGGAAAGAAAATAGGTAGAGGAATTAAAAGCGTAGGTAGAAAATTTAAAAAAGGTTTAGGTAAGATTGCTAAAGCTTTTGGTAAATTAGGTCCTATCGGTTCTATTGCTTTATCTTTTATGTTGCCGGGAATAGGTACGTGGATTTCAAGCGTAGCTCAAGGTAGTAGTTTTCTTCAACCTATTGCTCAAGGTTTAGTCAATGCTGGTAATTTTATAAAAGACGGAGTAGGTACAGTGTTTAATAGAGTAACTGATGCTATCGAATACAGCATGAACAAAGTAAGTTCTTTAATTCCCGGCAGTGAAGGTATGGCAGGTAGTAACTTTAGAAACTGGGTAAGCGAAACAACTGGTGGGTTTGTTGAACCTTCAACAGAAGGTATTAAAGATATGTCAATCCCAGCAGATACAAAAGTATTAAAGACTCGGGGTGGTAAAGAAATGACATTTGAAGTTCCTGAAACTACTATAAGCCCTGAAGCTCAAGTAGGTATTGGTGATCCTATTACTAATCCTGATGGAAGTATAACTTCTTTAAAAACACCTAAACCACCTAAAGGTATGAAAGACCCTGTGTTTGTAGATGGTATAGACAGTGATTTAAAAGCAGGATTTTATGAACAAGCTGAATTAGATACGTTTTATACAGGTCAAACAACAACATCACCAATTAGTGAGTCAATAAAGCCAACCGGTAGATCAGGGCTTTACACAGAAAAAATACAAACTTCAGAAGGCTTAACACCTCCAAAACCCGGTGCTAGTTATTTGCAAAGATCAAAAGGTGCTTACAAAGTAGTTGCTCCTGTGACTGCTGCTGGAGCATCAATTCAAGCTAGTGAAGATGCAGAAAAGTTTGCAGCAGAACAACTAAGAAAACAACAGGCTGAATATTTCGCAGATACTGCAAACTCTGTACTAATGAGACGACCAAACCCTACAACCAATTATATAGATTTTAATAATCCAAACCCAAGCACTGCAGACATATATAATCTAACAAATGCTTATGGTGGAATTTTAGGAGCTTAAAGGAATAACTATGGCAACACGACCAACACCAAAAAATTTAAAAGACGTATTGTTTGAAGCACCTATTGCAGGGCAATCTTTAACTAATCCTCCTGATCAAGCTTATCCTTGGGAACAACCACCTGAAATGACTTCTGTTAAAGAAGCAAGAGAAAAAATATTTTTAGATTTACTAGAACCTCAAAGACTAAAAGGAGTTCAAGATTTAATGCTAAACGATATTTCTGTAAACACAATAGCAGAAGTAGTTTTAACAGAAGGATTTAGAAAAGGTAAGTTTAATCCTGATATGATGTTAAACTTATTAGAGCCTACTATGTTTATGCTTATGGCTATAGCAGAAAAGTCAGGCATAGAACCTATCGTGGATAGTGATGGTGAAGGCTTTGAAGATGAAGATGAAGAAGTTGTACAGGATGCTGTTAACGTAAGAAAACAAGAGATGCAAAAGAAAAAAAGTTTTCGAGATGTTAGAGTTAAAACTATTCAACCAACAGCAGTCGGTAAAGATATTCAAGATAGGTTAGAAAAACTAGATACTTCTAAAATACGAGCAAGTTTATTACAGAAACCTGCACCAGAAACAAGGAAAAATTTATTAGGACCATCGGAGTAACACATGGCAGAAGATTTAAATAATATATTTCAAGATTTTGAAAACAAAAGTGTAGAAGAACTTGGTTCATCTTTACTAAGTAGACAAGCTGAGATAAATAAAAAACAAGCTAAAGAAGCTAAGAAGGCTAAAAGAATAGGTCAGACATTAGCTTTGATTGGTGTTGGTCAAAAGATATTTAAAAATTCTTACAATAAAAGAATGCAAGAATTAGATAAACACGAAATGTTTTTGTTATCTAATAACGACAGTCAAGCTAAAGAGGTTGCACAGCTTGGAAGAATTATGCAGTACATGCCTGATGCTGATTGGTCTGAAAAAAATAAAGCTTTAGATATTAATTCAAAAGTAAAGTTGTATTTAGAAGAGCATGATGGAGCTGGTCTGGCTGTTAAATTTAAACCTGTTATTGATACTTTAATAAAGCAAGATGTAGGTGAAGAAAATTTTAATGCATTTAAAGCTAATACTGATTATTATGATACAACTTATAATAGTGCTTTACATGAACTTTTAGCAGATTATTTAGATACAAATCCAGATACAGGTAAAGCTAATTATTTAGGGTTTGAAGATGAACTAAGAGATGTTTTAGATTTAGGAGACATGGACAGGTTGGATTTATTTAAAAGAGCTAGAGGAATATCTGCTTACGATTTAACTCAAGCTGAAAAAAGAATTATTGCCGAACGTAAATTACAATATAGAAATCGAGGAGTTCTTAACACGATGAAAGATGGTTTAGCTCAAATTGGTTTAAGGCAAGAAAAAAAAGGTGGGTTAAATCTTTTTAAAAATATTGAGGAAACTAATTTAGCTGGTGGTAATTTAAATGATGTATTAAATAATTTAGAATTAGGAGGTCTTATTACTGGTGCAGTTGATAAAAGCATGGGTAAATATAGAAATACTTTTGAATCAATCACAGACGTTGCTAGAGCAGATGAACAATTACTAGCAAGAGCAGCAACAAATTTAGAGTCTTTTGACAGCAATGTTAGAAAAGCAAACGTTTACGATTCAAATAACAAATACAAAATGACAGTTAATCGTTCAAAATGGAATAATTTTTATGATGATATTGCAGATGACGAGTTTCAATTAAATGAATGGATAACGGATATTTCTGGATTATCTTTAGCATTTAAAAATGATGTCGACTTTGCAGAAAGAGTATATAGAAGTGGTTTAGAAAACAGAAATATTAGTTATACAGATAAAGAACTTAAAGAATTTAGAAGTAAAATTAGTTCAAGTGAAAAATATAGATTAGATATTGCAACAGCTATTACTGCACAAAAAGGTTTTCAATCTGGTGGAAGAAGTTGGTCTAATTGGGTTACGTTAGGAAATGCACCTGAATTTTATGACTATGATACTGATGAAAAAATTTATGAAAAGTATAATTATAATAGATACAAAGGAAACCTTTCTGCTGTGTTGGGTGAGGGAATTAAATTTAGTCCACAAACAAACGGATATGTAACTGATAAAAGCTGGGACTCAATGAATACTGAAACTCAACAAGAAGCATTTGATTTAAGAGTTCGAGAAATAGCAAGTGGACAAGTAAGTCCTAGAGCAAAAAGAATGATGTTAGAAAAATTATTTAGTGATATACCTAACCCATATAATTTAACTTATGAAGAATATATGGATGAAAAAGCAAGTGAAATTTTAAGTTCGAAAGAAGTAAATTTTTTAAGTCCAAATTACGCAAGTAAACTATTATTCTAATATGGCATTTGATTACAATAGTATTTATAGTAAAATACAAAACCCACAAATAGATAGCCAAGAAGACTCTACAGAAAATGAAGAGTTAGCTGCTATTTATGCTCGTCTACATGGGGGAAATACTCCAAAACAAGATGAACCTTTAGGTTATGAAACCAATGTAGGTCAAGTTTATAATCAACTAGAAAAAGGTATTAGTGCTCCTACTGTTCGTTTTGGTAAACCAAGTTTAACTGATCTTGCAAGTAATGATGAGTTTAATACAGTATCTGAAAGATTTTTAGAAAGCATTGGATCAAACGATAATATATTTGAATACTTAAGAGACTCTGAATACAGTTTAAGTTCTGCGATTGTTAGAGCTAAACAAGCAAATGACTGGACAGAAGAACAACAACAAGACTATAGATATTTAACACAACAATTTCAAAACGCAGACTTAAAAGGTTTTAAAGAACATTTTGGTTTAATAAAAGATTTAGGAATTGATATGGTTTTTGATCCTTTAAATGTCTTGGCTTTATTGTTTGCAGTACCCAGTGGTGGTACAACTTTAGCAGGTAAAGCTGCGTTAGGTGAAGCTGCAAGACTAGGAACTAAACAATTAATTAAACAATCTGTTAAAAGTTCTGCACCTTTAGCTGCTATTACTTCTGCTGAAGGAGCTACTTGGGGAGGACTTCATGATTATTTTATGCAAGATATTGCAGTAGATACTGACATGATTGATAACATAGATTTAAATCAAACTGCATTTTCAGGGTTGTTAGGTGGTTTAGCTGGTGGTGTATTGGGTGGTGGTTTAGGTGCTGGACTAGCTGCTCGTCAAGGTTCAAAGTATGCTAAGTTTGTTGAAAAAGAATTTAAACATACTAACAATTCTGATATAGATTTTGTTGGTCCTCGGGTTAGAGAAGAAGTAGAAGCTGATTGGAGAATTGATCAAGAATTAAATGTTGAAGAAACTTTAGGTCCTAAAGGACAAATTACAGAAGAAACAATTGCACGGATAGAAAAAGGTAAAGAAGGTGTACGTACTGGTTTAAACTTTTTATTTGGTAAATCTACATCTGAAATGGTAAAGTTTGTAGAAGACGAACCTTTAATAGGAAACTTTTTAAGAAAATTAAGATATGATTGGGATGCCGGGGTTTTAAAAGAAGGCACTGAAGGAGCTACTAAAGCTAAACTTGCAGATGGGACTGAATCGGTTAGAACATATGGTGAGTTTTATGGAAGACTTCATGGTAAATATATCCCAGCATTAGCTAAAATTTTTAATCCTCTTGGTTATGATGGTTTTTTTGGTAAACTTGAATCAAAAGCAAACGACACTTTAAATATTTTATTAAGTGATAAAAAATTAACAGTTAATAATATAGATAATACAATTGTTAATGGTCAATTTTCATATAAAGCAATAAACCGTGTTGATGGTAAAAACGTTACAGAAAATTTAAGTATAGATGTTAGTCCTGATATAGTTGAAGCTTACAAAGGATTAAGAACTTTATTAGATGAAGGTTATGTAGATGCAAATAACGTTGGTTTGTTTAGAGAAGGTACAATTAGAAAAGCTGGGTTTTTTCCTAGACTATACAAGTATGATGTTTTAGATCAAAACAAAGAAGAGTTTGCAGATATATTAATTGCACGAGGACATGCTAACCCTGTTAATGAAAAAGATTTAATAGATATAGAAGTTACTAATCCAGACGGAACTGTTTCTGTTGTACAGGGTAGTAGAAAAGGTCAACTTGGTAAAGACGAAGAAGTTTTTGGAAGAGATTTTTTAGAAGATGCAAAAGGAGATGAAAGTGTAGCTAAACAATTAAAAGCTTTTCAGATTATAGATGATATGTTAATGGAAAGGCATACTCCTTTTGAATTAAGAAAACAAGGTAAAAGTAACGCTAATGGTTATTTACAACCTAGAAGATTTGTAGATATTGAAGACTGGGAAATTTCTAAATTTTTAGAAGATGATGTTGAAACTATTTTAAATAATTATTTTACAAATCTATCACAATCTATAGCACGTAAAAAATATTTTGGTGCAAGTCTTTATGAATTTAATGAAAAAGAATTAGCTCCAATTATTAATAGAATGTTCAATGCAAAAAATAAAGATGGTTCAAGAAAATATAGTAAAGATCAAATAGATGAAGTTCAAAAAGGACTAGAAAGAATTTATAGTAGAGCCACAGGTTTAGAAACTTTTAGTAATTTTCAATTAAATAAAAATAAATATTTAAGAAATGTTAAAGATACAATTATTTTAAGTCAACAAGCATCGTTACTTCCGTTTGCTACTTTATCAAGTATTACTGAACCTTTAATTTTATTATCAAGAGCTGGTGGATTAGATGGTCTTAATGTAGTAAATGATATACAAAAAGCTATAGTAAATCAAACTGATTCTAGTTTTGATAGATTATTTAAAGCAATTCAAAGGTCAACTGGTAAAACTACAAAAGGCTTTAAAGACTTAGATAATGAAGTATGGGATGAAATACATCAAACAGGTTTAGCTTTTGATCAAGCTGTTATGGAAAGAATTGAAGGTTTGGCTGGTGAAGCATTATCTAATCCTAAAATGAAACGAGCACAAGAAGTATTTTTTAACAGTAACTTGTTAGCTCCTTGGACTAAAGCAGTACAATTAGCATCGTTTAATACTGGTAAAAGAATTATAAAACAACATGCAGAAAAATTAGCTACTGGTAAAACTGCGTATGGTAAACTAAGTTCTTCAAAAAGAAAACAAGTTATAAAAGAACTAAGACAGTTAGGTATTGATGAAAATGAAGCAATTACTTGGTATAAAAAATCATTAGACCAAAATGGTTTATATGATGATAGTTTAGCTAAAGGTATAAACGGTAACGGTAACGAAACTTTTTATTCTGAAAGTATGTTGGGTGGTGCAAATAGATTTACTAAAGAAATTATTTTAAATCCTAGAGCAGCAGAAGCTAACAGACCTGATTGGTTTGGTAGACCTGATGCTCAATTTTTAATTCAGTTTGCTGGGTATCCTACAGTCTTTAATAATACTATATTAAAAAGATTTTTAACTGAATTTTCACCAGTAGCTAGAGATAAAAATAAAAAGTATGGTTTAAAATACAACGAAGGATTTGCACACACAGCACCTAAAATTGTTATGACTACGTTTCTTATGACTGCTCTTGCTCACGTAGGTAATCAAATAAGAAGCAATGGTAAAGCTGGGATTGATTACGAAACAGGAAAAAGAAAGCCAGATAACGAAGTTATAGGAGAAGCTATTAGACGTTGGGGTGGTTATGGTCCACTTGATTATGCTTATAGATATAGAAGTGAAAGTGATAGAGGTGTCGGTCCGGGTACTTCGGTAATGAAAGCTATTGGTGGTCCTTTTCCCCAAGATATATTAGATATGGTATTATATAGAAAAGGTTTTGGAGAAATGTTTGTTACTAACTTACCTTACTATGGAGCTTATGATAATATATTTGGTGAAGGCACTAAAAAGAAAATAAGGTCTATGGCTAGAGGAACGTATAAAAAAGAAGACTCAAAGTTTGAACCTTTATTTAAATACTCTAAAGGTGGTATAGTTAAGAACGTACCTAATGTAACTGATGAGCCTGATGAAATGCAAAGCAGAGTAACTGGTGAGCCTTTTAACAGTACTGCAGAGTTTGTACAAGACGAAGAAGATCGTGCATTAAAATCTCAAATGGAAGGACTAGGACTATGACAATTAAAAATGATATGGACAGGCTACAGTATCGTAAAGGTGGCTTACTTAAATTACTTTTAAAAAAAGGAGATACTTTATTTTCTATTGCTAGAGAAAATGAATTAAGTATAGCTGAGTTATTAGAAGTAAATTCACAGATTAAAAATCCTGATGAGATTTATGCAGGAGATACTATATTTATACCTAGTAAAGGCAAAGCACCTGTAGCAAAAGAGCCTTCAAAGCAAGAAAGCTTTTTAAGTATGTTTAGAAAAAAACCAGTTAAAAGACCTAAATTCGTTTCTTATCAAATTAAAAAAGGAGATAATCTTGCTGCAATTGCTAAGAATAATAATTTAAATATAGATCAATTAGTAAGAGCAAATCGTGCTATAAAAAATCCAAACAATATTCGGATAGGACAAAAAATAAATATACCACAATTTGGTGTTTATGCTCAACAAGATTTTCAAAAAAGAATAAATTTACCAGCACAGAAACCAAAAGATAGATTTTTACCTTCTAATGTAAGGCAATTGCTTAATGATATTAATCCTCTTTCTCGTATGCGAAGAAAATATAATATAGGTATGGAAGATTTTACAGAAGCTGATACAACTCCAGATGAAATTGAAGCACTAAAAAAAATTGTTAAAAGTAATTTAGATAAAGGTAAACAATTTTTGGAGTATGATGATTTTCAAACTTCTGAAAACCCATATGATGATGTTGGTGGTGATGCTATTGGAATACAAAAAGCTATTAACAAATTTAAAGACCCTGCTTTTTCTATGAAAACTTTACTTGGTCAAGCTTCTATTACTACTAACGATAAAGGTGAAACTGTTGTTGTAGACCGATATAATTTTAACGAAGAAAATCCTGACTCTTTTAAAGACTACGCTAGGAAAGCAGCTCGAGTAGTAAGTGATCCTATATATGGTTCATTTAGAGAAGCTGGAAGTATATTTGGAAGTGATGAGGGTGAAGGAAGTTTTGTAAGAATTAATTTAGGAAAACTATTATGAACATAGATTTATGCAAAGCTGAAATCAAACGACACGAGGGCGAAGTCCTAGAGATTTATATGGATAGTTTAGGCTATAAGACTCTAGGAGTTGGTCACCTATGTCAACCTAATGACCCTGAATATGATTGGGAAGTTGGTACGCCTGTATCACAAGCAGTTGTAGATAAATACTACACCATAGACTTTGATAAACATTATGCAGAAGCTATACATGTCTTTGGAGACAAGGAAGCTTTTTATAAACTACCTGAAAAGATACAGCACGTGTTAGTAAACATGTGTTTTAACTTAGGTGGTTCAAGACTTTCAAAGTTTCGTAACATGTTGAAAGCTTGTAGAGAACATGACTGGGATAAAA
>Ga0209929_1000891_pt1 | contig 10782 bp, 6 predicted proteins | sample SalPon2_C_H2O_MG_2_FD_185731 | JGI IMG/M metagenome (GOLD analysis project Ga0209929, IMG submission 185731) | Salt pond water microbial communities from South San Francisco under conditions of wetland restoration - Salt Pond MetaG SF2_C_H2O_MG... ... | reverse complement strand
ACCTATTTGGTTAAGGAAATATACTTTTTCTGAAATCCAAAAACATTATGAAGCAGAAGCTGAGGCTTCTAAATCTAAAAGTTCTACTACTACCCAATTAGTAGATGAGAAAGGTAATGTAAATGTTCCGGCTTTTGCTAAAGCTTCCAAAGAATTTTCACCTCCTACATACTCAACTAAAGCCAGTAAAAAATAATATTTTTCAATATTTATAACAAAATATTTTTTTAGATGGCTACTGAAGAGGAAAAGAAGAATCAACAAGATTTAAATGAAAGTAAAAGAGAAACTGTTGAATTAACTCAAGAGGAATTAGGTATATTAGAATCCCTAAGAAGAGCAACTCAATCTAGAGTAACTGATGAAAATGATATATTAAATTATATACGAACAACCAATAATGTTTTAAATGATCAATTAAAAGTTTCTAAAAATATTTCTGTAGAAAAAGATTTAGCTAAAAAAGTTTCAAGAGAAATTCTTAATACTAATGAAAATCTTAATACTATACTACAGAATGAATTAGGTTTAGAAAAAACTTCAAATAGTTTAGCTAAAACACGTCAAAAATTAATTAAAGATCAACTTACCCTCCAAACTTTATTAAATACCCAATTTACAGAAGATGCTGAATTAAATTTTGAAATAAATAAACAACTTAAAGAGCAAATAGGGAATATTGATAAATTATTAGGAAAAGTAAAAAATGTAGAAGAGGAATCCAAAAAAATAAAAGATAATTTTGGGGTTAAATCTTTTGCAGGATTAGAAAAAATTGCTAAAGAAGTTCCAATACTTAGAAAATTTACAGAACCTTTATCAAAAGCAACTGAAGCATCTAGATTACAAGCAGTTAGTAATAAATTTACAGCTAATCAACGAAAAGCTTTACAAGAACAGATAAAAGGAGATCAACAACGTTTAGCTAATCTTCAAAAAATAGCTCAAGCTGAGGGTAAAGGAATTAAAAAGGGTGCTTTAAAAGAGTTTGGGTTTGGAGACTTAGCTGGAACAGCTGCTTCTGCTAAAGCTAAAAGTTTACAGGAGGGGGTTAATGCTGATTTGGCTAAAAATATGCAGGCTTTAAATGCTTTACCTAAAGCCATAAAACCTTTTATAGCAGGTTTGAAACAATTAGCTACTGCTCTTAGAAATGCTATGAAAGCTTTTGTGATTACTGAGTTTGTAATGGCTTTAATTCAAGGAGATAAAGCTACTGGGGATTTAGCTAAAAGTATGAATATAACATATGAAAAAGCTAGTAATTTAAGAGGAGAGTTAAATACTATTGCTAATTTAAGTGGAGATAATTTTGTTACTACTAAAGGATTACAAGAAACTTTAGTAGCTATCAATAGTACTTTAGGTACTAATGTAATGTTAAATAAAGAAAATTTAGTAACTTTTACTAAATTAAGAGAAGTAGCTGGACTTACTAATGAAGAATTAATGGGGGTTCAATCTATAGTTAATGCTACTGGAGGGGATTTTAAAGAAGCTACGGGTGAAATATTAGCTCAATCTAAAATTTCTTCTGCTAGATTAGGAGTAGCTTTAAATGAAAAAGAAGTATTAAAATCTATTAAAGATGTTTCCGCTGCTACTACTCTATCATTAGGTAAAAACCCAGGATTAATAGCTGATGCTGCGGCCACAGCAAAATCATTGGGTATGGAGCTTAGTAAAGTGGATCAAATAGCATCCTCTTTACTACAATTCGAATCTTCAATTGAGGCAGAAATGGAAGCTGAATTGCTATTAGGTAAAGATATAAACTTAGAAAAAGCAAGACAAGCAGCCTTAAATAATGATCTAGCCACAGTTGCCAAAGAAATAGCCAAAGAAGCAGGTACAGCCGCAGAGTTTGGTGAGATGAATCGTCTTCAACAAGAAGCTATAGCGAAATCTGTTGGAATGAATCGAGAGGAGTTAGCTAAAACTTTATTTGTTCAAGAACAATTAGTTAATGTAAGTGGAGATGAAGCAAAATTAAGAGAATCAAGAATTAATTCTTTGATAGCTGAAAAAGGTTTAGCTGAAACTCAAAATATGCTAGCAAAAGAAGGAATTGAAGGGTTGGAGCAACAAGCTAGTATAGGGGAAAGGTTTAACCAATCTATGGAAAAATTAAAAGAAGTATTTGTAAGTTTAGTTACCCCACTTATGCCTGTATTAGATGTATTAACAGGTATATTAGAAGTAGTAGGTTATATATTATACCCTGTAGAACTCCTAGTATCTGTTTTTGGTACGATTGGAGAAAAGATATCAAACCTAATTGGTCCTTTAGGAACCGTAGGAAAAATTTTAAAAACTTTAGCGGGCATTACTGTTGTATACGCTGCTTATAAAGCTTTTACTGCAGCTGCCTCAGTCCCTGTAGTTGGAGCTATATTAGGACCTATAGCAGCTGCTGCCACTTTAGCCGCAGGGTTTGCAGCTCTTAATAAAGTAAAAACCGCAGATGATATGATATCCGAAGGGTATGGTGGTCGCACTTTATTTGGTCCCGAAGGAGCTATTGTTCTTAATGATAAAGATACAGTTATAGCTGGAACTAATTTATTTGGAAATGATGTTAAATCAGAATCAGATAAAGCTACTGAAATAGCAGGAACTAATTTATTTGATAGTGGGGGTAATTCTATTAATGACTCTACTAACAACTCTGAAACTAATTTATTTGGTGGAGATAACTCTATTAAACCTGAATCTTCCCCTCAAGTAATTGATAACTCTATTAAACCTGAATCTTCCCCTCAAGCAATTAATACTTCTAACAACTCAGAACTTATAGCTGAAATTAGAGCTCTTAGAACTGCTTTAGAATCAAGACCTATAAATGTTAATACAACAGTTTCACTTGATGGTGAAAAAATAGGTTCAAATAAAAATGTAATTAGAGGATTAGGTAATAGAGCAACTGAATTAGGTACTGAGGTTGCTACTAATTCTTATCAAATTCAATAACATCTAATATTTATAACAAAACCTTAAAATTAATAAATCATGGCTTTAAAAGATAGTTTAAATTCAACAAATTTAAGTTTAGGTGGTGTAACTCCTCCTAAATTTGGAGATACTGCTGCTCAATCTGTATTACATAATGAGTATTCAATTAATGGGAATCCTAATGTGCCTAATAAACCAACTCCTTCTGTTTTAGATTTAGACGGAGCAACACCCGAAAAATATTTAGATAATCTACCTGAATAAAAATTATGTCTAAAGCTAAAAACTTAAAAGATAGTTTAAGATTTACCTATTTAGATGTAGAAAATCCTGGGTTTGTAAGCGGGTCTATTTCGGGTTTTGGATTTTTAAATAAGGATTTAAAAACTCAATATCCTCCAACTACAACAGGCAAACCAACTCCTACTCAATATCCTTCGGGTCCTGCCAAACGTTTTATAAGTAATTTTGGCCCTCGAAATGTTTATTTAGATAATGTTAGTAAAGAAAATAGTCCTTTAGACCAATCCTTAGAAAGTTCAAGATTAGATAATATTAATAATCCTATTAATACTAATATAGGGGATCCAACAGTTTATCCTTCTAATAATGTAACAGGTAAACCATCACCAACTTCTTATCCTACAACATCTCCCAAAAAGTTTGAACAAGTTAATAATGATTTAAATCCTTATTTAAATCAAGTAAATATTAAACAAGAAAATAGTCCATTAGAACAATCTCTAGAAAGTTCTAAGTTAGATAATATTGATAGTCCTATTAACACCGATATAGGGGATCCAACAGTTTATCCTTCTAGTAATGTAACAGGTAAACCATCACCAACTTCTTACCCTACAACTGCCCCTAAAAAGTTTGAACAAGTTAATAATAATCGAAATCTTTATTTAGATCAAGTAAACATTAAACAAGAAAATAGTCCATTAGAACAATCTCTAGAAAGTTCTAAGTTAGATGATGATAAAAATCCTAATTTAGATCCTACAATATATCCTTTAACAAGTAAGGGTATATCATCAACTGGAGGAAATTTTCCTATACAAGGAGTAGGTGCTAAACAATTTAACCAAAGATATAATTCTAATAATACTTATTATGACTCTATATCCCAAGTATAAAAATAAAATATGCCTTTACTTGATTTAAAAACTAACTTAAAATCCCTAAAATTTGGATTTGATCTTCCTGCGGGGGGTAGCAGTAAGCAACCTTTTGTTGAAAAACCTATCCCTTCAGATGAAGAATCAACCCCAGGTTCATCACCCGATTATCTTTTAAGGCAAGGTACTCTACGAAGAATAGCAGATGATGAAACTAGATTTTTTAAATATTTCCAAACTCCTCAAGGTTTAGCTTTTATTGGTAAACAAAACTTATTATCGTTAACCTCAGTTAGAACTCAAGCATCTCAAGGTCCTTCTAATCAAGGAACATATTTACCTACTAACACCTCAGCTCAATTAGCTGCTAATCCATTTGGAGGTCATTTAAATTTTTTAGGAGTTGATCCTACAGGTTTATTAGGAGGAATTAGAAAATATGGAGAAGTTATCACCCCTACTCAAACTAGTGATGATAACAGGTTAGTTACTTTACAAAATAACCTTATAAATAAAACATCAACAGGCAATTTTAATTTTGTAAAAGGAACTACAATTAATCCCCTTCTGGGTGTGTTATATAATTATAGAGGAGGACCGGGTGCTGTCGAGGGAAGAGGTAAAACTAACATTTACAGATATAGTGAAACAGGACGTGATAATCCTTTATACAAGAATAATCGTAATTATTTTTTAGGAAAGAATAATGGTAAAATCCACACACCTGATGATCCTAGCACCTGGGAAACAATTCCATTAGGAGCGACTAATTATTATAATGGGATGGGATTAGATGATTTAGGACAATCAGGCATAGCAACTCCCTCATCATTTTTAGGTAGTACCTTTTTTTTAAATAATATTGATACTTCTGTTTATAAATCAGGTTCATTAGAGAAAAGAGAAGATTTAAATACTTACTTAGTAGGTAAACAATATAGTGGTTTAGAAGAATTAAAAGAAAATAGAAAAAATACAACTTCGGGTCCACAGGGAGAATATGGAGACTTTAAAGTAACAAATGGTGTAAGTAGTACTTATAACAGATTAACAGGTTTTAACTCATCATTAAACTCATTAGAAGATTATGGTATAATTGGAGGTGATTCTTCTCCTACCTTAAGAAATTTATTTTCAGTTTATAAATCGGGCTCATTAGAGGAAAGAGAAGATTTAAATACTTATTTAGTAGGTAAGAAACATACTAGTGATTCTAATAAACAATCACCTTTAGGAGCCCTAAATGATTATTTTACCAAGGGTTTTGGGGAAAATTTAGAATCTCCTAACGCTAAAGCTAATATAGATCTTAATGCGGGGTTAGTTGAAGATGGAGATAATATTAATACACCTTCATCTCTACGAACTGTCTATAAGGATGGTACTTTCCAATCTACAGAAATAGGAAAAACACCTAAAACTAAGGGTAATGTATGGTCCCAAAATGATATTATAAATTATACAGGTAATAATAAAAATTATTATAATGGGGGTCCAATTCAAGATTTTAGAAAATTATTAAGAGATAATTTAACTTCTCCATTTTCTTCTATAATTTCAAAATCCCCTGATTATGTTAGAAAAAATTATGAAACTAGAACCTCTTTAGGTAATCCTGGTAAAATAAACAAAAATCTTATCAGTTATACATCAGGTTTAGGAGAAGCTTTAGATAAAATTAATGCTTTACCCCTATATCAATCTACAACAAGTAATGCTGATGACAATAAACCTATAAATGATTTAGTTAAATTTAGAATAGCTTCAGTAGACAATGATAAACCCACTAATTCTACCTACATGCACTTTAGAGCATTTATAGATAGTTTCTCAGATTCTTATACTACTCAATGGAGTGGAGAGAGATATCCTGGAAGAGGTGAAGAATTTTTTAGATATGGTGGGTTTGGTAGAGGAATTTCATTATCATTTACAGTAGCAGCTCAATCTAAAGAAGAACTTATACCTATGTATAAAAAGCTTAATTTTTTAGCTTCTAATACTATGAATGATTATTCAGAATCAGGATATATGAGAGCACCTTTTATTAGGTTAACTGTAGGAGGATATTTATATGAACAATTTGGATTTTTAAAAGGAATTAATTATGGTTGGGAAATGGCTGCACCTTTTGAAATAGGAATTAATGACGAAGGAACACCTGATTCTAATGTTAAAGAATTACCTCATGTGATAAAAGTAACAGGTTTTGATTTTCAACCTATTTATGATTTTTTACCTCAAAAACAAAAGAATACTTATGATGGGGATGGTGGAGATGTAAGTTCTTATGGTCCTGAAAGATATATTGCTTTAAAAGCAAGTGATAATAATTATAGTGATACTATACCTTAATGAATAGATATACCAAAATACCACAAACTACTTATAATAATAAACGAGTATATAGAACCGTTCGTTATCCTGAAATCCCTTTGGATGAAAATGATACTTATGTAATTTCCCAATCCGGAGATCGATATGATATATTGGCGGATCAATATTATGGAGATTCTACTTTATGGTGGGTAATTTCTATTGCTAATGAAAATTTTCAACAAAATTCAATGGTAGTACCTGAAGGACAACAAGTAAGAATACCAACTGGAATATCTAATATTTTATATAATTTTGAACAAATAAATAAGTAATGTTAGGTAATATATCAGGGGAAGGTTTTGATGATTGGGTTTATAAACAAATAACCCAAAGGCAAAAGGTTTATGGGTCGGTTAATCGTACTCCTGAGCAATTATTATACTTAAATGGTAGAACATCTTGGGTAAGACTTATTTCTTCTGTTAATTTTGAGAATGGACCTTATTACAAAAATAATGAAGGTACTAAAAAATTGCAAGATATAGGTTTAAATGACAGTTTATATATAGGAAGTGTTTTAGCCCAAGAATTTGTTTTATTCGCAGGTACCTCTCAAACTTTAGGTCAAAACCCTCAAGCAATAGATTTAAGACAAGGCATAGCAGGAACTAACCCTCTGAACCAAGCAACAGGATTAGATTCAACTTTTAATAATGCATATGGTATAGGAGGAAATGAATTTGGCATTCAACCAATGCCAACTTTAGGAAATGTTGAAATTAAATATAAAAATAGAGGTTCACTAAAAGAAGCAAATTTAACTATTAAATGTTTTAATAAAAAACAATTTGAAATAATAGAATCTTTATATTTAAGATTAGGTTATACTGTTTTGTTAGAATGGGGTAATTCTTGTTATTTTGATAATGATGGTGTTTTCCAAAAAGATAATTTAACAAGTCTTCAAAATTATATGTTTGATAATGCTGAAGTGAAAAATGGCCATTTTGCATTATTATCTAAAATAGCTGAAAAGAGAGAAGAAGCAGCAGGTAACTATGATGCTATATATGCCAAAGTATCTAATTATAGTTGGACTTTTGAAGAAGGAGTTTACAATATAAATGTTAAACTTATGAGTTTAGGTGATATAGTAGAATCTTTAAAAGTTAATTTTTTAACACCCTCTTCTCAATTAGCTAAGAAGCTCTCATCAAACTCAGATTCTCAAGAAGAAGATTCTCAAGAAGAAAACCCTGAAATTGAAGATGCTAGAGAATTTTTAGCATTTTATAAAGACCACTCAGATTTATCTCGTTTATTCTATAATGCCTCTGTTTTTGGGGATAATGAAAAGGATGTAGTAAAAATTACTAAGGAAGCAACAAATACTGTTAAAGATTCTATAAAACAGTTATTTAGTTTTACAGGAGGTATTACTGGGTTTTTTGAAAATTTAATAGATATTGGAAAAAACTTTGCTCAAGATGCTAAAAATTTAATTAAAAAAGTAATAGATGTTGATGGATTTCAATTAATTCCTTTTGCAAAAGCTTTAAAAAAAACATATTCATCTAAAGACCTTTCAAATTTATCTATAGATGTTAATAATACTGTATATAAAGATACAGCTTTTTTAAGTGTAAATTACCAACAAGGTCTTTTAAGTAACATATTTTATATTCAATTTGGAGCTTTATTAGAATTTTTAGAAAAAACTCAATTATTATATAACCCCCAAAAAGGTACTAGTAAAATATCTCCTTTAATCAGTATTGATTACCTTCCTAACACAAATTTTATGGTTTCAGAAGGGAAAACAATATCTTCAGACCCAAGAATATGTTTAGTAAACCCTAATGTTGAGGGTTTAGGTATTACAAAAGCATTACCCCCATTTAAATATAAATTAGAAGAAAAATATCAAGTAGGGGCATTAATGAATGTTTATGTTAATACTAGATTTATTTTAGAAAAAACATTGGAGTTAGAAGATGAAAAAGGAAATGTATCTTTATTTAATATTTTAAAAGCTATATGTGATGGTATTAATTATAGTTTAGGTAATGTAAACTCATTAACACCCTTTTATGATGGAGAATTTAATAGTTTAAAAATTATAGATGAAGCCTCATTCCCCGATTCAGATGGAATATTAGAATATTTAAGAGGATCAAAACCTAATGTTGTCCCTTTGCAATTATTTGGTTATGATCCTACAAATGCATTTACAACAGGTTCATCAGCAGGTTTTGTAAAAAATTATGGTATTAAAACTGAAATTACTAATGATTTAGCTACTACCGTTACTATTGGTGCTCAAGCAGCAAATAAACCTATTAAAGGTATAGATGCTACAGCTTTTGGTGCTTGGAATAGAGGTTTAATAGATAGAATTATACCTTACAAATTAGAACTTTCTGATGAGAAAACTAAAGAAGATGCAAATAAAGAATTACCTTCTACTTTTGAAGAATATAAAAAACAATTAAGAGAAAAATATAAAGATATTATATCTAATTATGTAGAATTAGAACAATCTTTTAAAGGTGAGGGTCAGGTTGATTTTGATTTTGATAACATCCCAGCATACAATACTGCTGTAAAAGGTTATAGAGATTATTTAAAAGAATTAGATTCTTATGATGCCCTTAAAAAATCCGAAACTGAAACATTACCTCCTATTACTGCACCTTCATTTTTACCTATAAATCTTAATTTGGAATTAGATGGACTATCAGGGCCCCTTATCCTACAAAAGTTAGAAGTTAATACTTCGTTTTTACCTAACCCTATACCTAACACTTTATCATTTTTAATTAAAGGTATATCACATAATATTGTAAATAATGTTTGGACTACTAAATACGATACTATATCTATTCCTAAATTTTTAACTGCTAAAAAAGAAGATACAACACAAACTGAAAAAGTTAATGGTGAAAAACCTAAAACACAAACTGACGACCGTGTATCCAGAAATAACTGTGAAGTTTTAATAGTTGATGGGTTTGAAACACCCCCAATCTATGAAGGTAAAGCTATTAGACCTCCTAAAAGAAATTCTAGTTTAAGAATGAATCTCGATACAAGGAGGGAGATCCTTCCAATCCTAGAATCAGATGAATTTAAGAGAAAATATACAAAAGGTCATCGAATGATAGCATTAGCTTATGCTATAAAAGAAGGATATAAAAAAGGTAGCCGTTCTTACGTAACCCTAAACCCTGGAAATATAGGAAACACTGATAGTGGTGCTCGTAACCCCCAACCAAGTTTACGAAAAGGGATAGAGTTATTAATGAATTACTTTGAAACTCGTGCGAATGGAACAGAACCCGGATGGGAATTTGGCCCAAAAACTATTCCCCAATATTATTCAAAAGAAATAGCAAATAACCCTAAAACATATCAAAGACCAAATGGGTGTTTACCTGGATACACGGGTGATTATCAAGGTCAAATAGGTTATTTCGTCAAAAGATATGCTACGTTTGCTAGAGTTAATAATAATGGAATTTCTGCATTAATGACTATCTTTTCTATAAATGGTTATCCATCAAAAATAGATGGTAATACTCTCCTAAGCGACTTATTAGCTTATAATCCTCCTGGGGACATTAAACTTAAATAAGAATACATAGTGCAATGTATATACCTAAATCACAAATAAAATCTAATCTTTACACTGAAGGCACAGAATTTATCCGTGTTGATAATAATTTACCCTACAATGGGTATTATTATAAAACCTCTAAAGGAAAATTCTACACAGGAAAAACCCCAGAAGAAGGATTAAATGTAGAACTAATCCCTAATATTTCCTCCCAACAAGAACCCAACTTCCAATCAGGGGAGATTAATATTAATAATAGTTCTTATCTTAATTTTATAGAAGAGGAATCAATTTATGTATCTATAAAAAATATTAACCCTAATCAAATTAAAAATATTCCTCAAAATATATTCCCTACTCCTCAACCCCAAGATTATATTAACGAATCATTTGTAAGATATTTTGCTAAAAAACGAAATGCAGTAAAATATCTAGAAATAAATAAAGAAACTTATGATAAATTATTCTCACAAGACCCAACCTACCTATTTGAATTATACAAACCTTTAAAACTAAATTGGCAAATAAGTGGGGATAAAGCACAATCATATCAAACTAATGAAACTCAAACAGCATTATTAGCTCGTAGGGAAAGATTAGAGGGTTTTATTGAATATTTTAAAGGTAATTTTAATCAACTATATGCTTTATATACTCAAGGAAACACTTATGTAGTAGCTAATAATGGTAAACCCTATACCGGATTTTATCATGTAATGGGAGATGGGCAAGTAATGACAGGAAAAACTCATACAAATAAAGGAATTAATCTAG
>Ga0209929_1000879_pt1 | contig 10874 bp, 9 predicted proteins | sample SalPon2_C_H2O_MG_2_FD_185731 | JGI IMG/M metagenome (GOLD analysis project Ga0209929, IMG submission 185731) | Salt pond water microbial communities from South San Francisco under conditions of wetland restoration - Salt Pond MetaG SF2_C_H2O_MG... ... | reverse complement strand
TGTATGACATCACCAGCGGCTACAACAGTGTCTTGTATGACATCGCCAACAGGGTCTATAATGTTCTGAGCTGTGTCCTCTATCGGGTCTACAATGTCCTGAATAAAATCTCCAGCAGGAACAAGTAAGTCATTATATAGAGGGTCTATAATAGTTTCCTGTATGACATCGCCAGCGGCTACAACAGGGTCTATAACAGTGTCTTGTATGACATCGCCAGCGGATACAACTGTGTCTTGTATGACATCTCCAGCAGGAACAAGTAAGTCATTATATAGAGGGTCTATAATAGTGTCTTGTATGACATCGCCAGCGGCTACAACAGGGTCTATTACAGTGTCTTGTATGACATCGCCAGTGCCCCTTAAAACAGCCCCTACAACGTCCTCTATAGGCCCGAAAGCGTCCCCTACAGCTCCTAATAGTGGTTCTGCTACAGAGGCTATAGAATCTCCAAGCCGTGTTACTGTATCAACAAAGGCATTCTCAGCGTCCCCACCAATACCTCCTCCCTCTCTAATGTACGTCCCTACAGCGCTTCTGGCGGCTTCTTCAATGTCTTCGCCTTCTAATACGCCTTGTGACAAACGAGACACAGCGCTTGTGAAATCAGAAGTGAGGTTGTTGTCAGCTAAATACGACCCAAAAGCTGTATCGGCTAAAGAGCCTACCACTTGGTCTGCAAGGACAGGAGCTACTCGACTCGCGACAGCGCTTAGAGGGTCGCCAGTGGCTGTGTTGTAAACTTGCTCTGCTGTGTTTAAAAAGTTTGCTACAGGAGCAAAAGCAGGAACTGTAGCGCTTAACACAGACAAGCCTATACGGGCTATCTGGTCGCCTTTGATTCCTTCGGTGCTGCGCTCCCTATCTCTGGTGTACTTAATCTGCCCAAAGGTGTCGCTATAGGGATTCGTGTCAAACTCGTAGACGTCGTAGAACTTCGGATTATCTGGAGAGCGTAACGATGGTGCTCTACGTTGTCCTAAGAAGGGAAAGGTGCTGTTAATAATCTCCTGTTCAGCAGCTTCTCTGGCTTCCTCAACATCAGAGTATTCTAGGTAGTCAAAGTCATCGTCCCGCAGCTCTCTAGCTTCCAGTAGAGCTTGTCTAGCTGCTTCAACATTATCAATACCACTCTCTAGGAATACAGCGTTCCTACCAGCAATTCTGTTGTTCTTCTCGTCAGAGAGGCCAAAACCGCTTCCCCAATTCTGGTTAGCGTATAAGCTGTCTCTGTTCTGTAAGAATTCCTCAAGCGTCATTAGGATTCTCTAGCAACCCCTCTGGATTTTTCCCAAGAGCGAAGACCACCGAGGCCCAACATGCCCATCAGGACAGGGTAGAGAAGATCATTATTGACATTAGGAGCAGCTACCCACGTACTGATAAAGGGCTGTATAAGAGCACCATAGAGCAAAGACAGACCACATACCCACCCAATGAAGGGACGCCAGCCTGCAACAAAAAGGCTCTTGTGAGCTGCTTCTATTTTGTTAATCTCTAGCTGTCCCTGTAGAGCCTGGTTAGCTGCTGTAATAAGCTCCATTTCCATCTGCTCTTTTGCCTGTGCTCTGGCATTAGGGTCTGGAATGAGTCTTGTCACCTTGTCTATAATAGGGCCAAATATAGGAAGCCAATTCATTAGTTGTCCCTCAGTTCCTGAAGAATCTGTCGCTGCATTTCTTTAATCTCTTGTACGTCTGTAGCTGTGTTGGCCTGTTCCGTACGTACAACAGCAACATCTGTTTTAATTTCGGCAATATCCACTACAATTTCATTAATACTGTCTGCGTTTTCTGAAGCAGTTATTTCAGCAGAGCTGGCCTGTGCTTCTAGCTTTTGATAAGCAACGCCGCCTCCAAAAGAAAAAAACAAGATTGTTACTAACCAAGCAACAGCAATTTCCTTACTAAGCCAGCCGAACATCTTATCGTTAGATATTTGTTGTGGCATTCCTATTCCTTATCTCCAGTGTTCATTTATCCAAGTGTCCTGCTCTATAGAGGGGTCTACAGAGCCATGAAATACTACCATACAACAGTTACTAGGGAGACTACCGTCTTTATGTTTCTTACGTATATGTTTTTTGTAAGAATAGATTCCGTTTCCCTGTCCAAACTTCTTTTCGCCTCTGCCTAGACAGTGTGCTATCCAGGCTTGGTCGGTTCCTGTGTAGTGTCCGGCAGCTCTTTAGGGAGTCAGTAACAAGGACAAACTTGTAAGGGACTGTTACATGCCTTTTCAGAGAACGTCCTAGTTTCTCTACATGCTCTACACCATAACTGTATTTGTCTTTCCAGCGGTAGTCTTTGTCGTCCTACAAGAAAGTTACAATACTAATAGGTTCCATTATTGGTGTTGTTCTTTTATTCTTCCTGACATGAAATACACTTTATTGGGATAACGCAGAGTACGTATAAAGTTCTTCATAGGTAACAGGACGCTGTGGTTTTTACTATCTTTTTGTCTCTGTGGTGTCTGTGGGCCTTCCCACCAATAATATCTATCATCATCGCTTTTGTTATACTGATCTATGCCACAAACATAGCTGGTCATTCCCATCTTGTCTGCTGCGTAGATTGCTAGAGCACCTGAATAGTTGTGCCAAAGACTCTGCTTCATACGTATAATCAATTTGTCGTCTTGGTCTAATAGATCAACTGTGCGTGTGATGAATTTGTCACAGTGGTCTTTCAAATAAGGCCACATTTTTTTGTCAACAAAGCTGATGTAATCCAAAGGCAATATTAAGCTGTGTTGATTGACACCAATGAAAATGTCTATGTCGTCTGGAAGAGCTTTGATGTCAAACGGTAAAGAAGTACCTCCGCCTAATATAGCACACTTCTTTCCTTTATGGTGGTCTTTATAACCGTCTAACAGAGTTTCCATATTCGGGTGTCGGGACTCCCATTAGGCCTTAGCTTCCAGCGCGGCAAGTCTAGCCTGTATCTCATCGTCCAATTCGCCAAAGGCTTTGAACAGCTTCATCATAGCAACTGAGTGACGGATTGACAGCGTAACTGAAGGCTCGCCAGTATCAGGGTCAACAATTTGTTGTTCCTCATAGTCAGTATAGGTTTCTTCAACTTCCTCAGTTCTTGGAACCCGATGAATTGTCTGCTCAATGATTTCCTCTTGAGCCTCTTCGATGATGTTTTCATCTTCATCATAAACTGCATCTTTCGCCTCTTGGATAACATGCATGACAGGCTTGCCATTGGCGTGAAAAACAGGAAACTCATCAAAGACTTCATGCTCAACTTCTTCAGTTACCTTTTTCTGAACCGCTTTTCCATCAACGACTTCAATAACCGTTTTTTCAATGGTTTCTGTTTCTATAACAGGCTTTTCAACAATGCGCGTTTTTTCAATTGCAACGCGCTCCAAGTCTGGATTTTCTTTTACAAGCCCTGGTGAAACCTTCTGCACCTCTTGAGCAATCCACCCTATCTGCAACGGCCCTTCAGTATTATTTTTGAGCCGGAACTTGCTGACAATCTTTGCCAGCTTTCTAACATCTTCAATCTGGCTTGTTGCAGGCTGAATGTCTGTCTTGAGCTTTATGTCAGAAAGAGCGCCGTATGAGTTGTTGACGTTTTCAATATCGCCATCGGCAAAAACACTAGCAACCCTGGTATCTGTGCCGCCGACATTGGTGTAAAATCCTAGCACCTGCTCCGCCGCGGTCGCTGTTTCTCGGTAAATCTGGACAGGGGCATTCACATCCCGATTAAATACAACGGCCCCCGCGCTGGTCGATTTTATGTCGAAGGCGGTGGCGTTGGTGCCGAGGTAACCTATCTCTGTACCATCTTTGAATATCCTTAAAACCTTACCGTCACTTGTTTTTCTGTTGAGGTAGAGTACTTCTGCGCCAGCAGCAGTCATCAAAACCTGACCAGACGCCTGTAGCTCTATTCCTGCTGTGCTTAAAGAGCCAGCAGTGGTTTTACTTATAAGGAGATTCCTAGAAGAATCCATACGGAGTCCTTCGGAACCAGCAACGTGGAGGGCAAAAATTCCTGTGGAGGAAGGCCCAGCAGCTAAACGAGCTATGCCCCCGGCATAATCCAGAATCATCCCGCTTCGGTTAAAGCTACTAGCGCCCGCGTCAATAAAGACGCCGCCGCCCACGTTTAGAGTTTCTTCAGAACCGCCGCCATTTACGTCTAGCGTTTTAGCGATCTGAGTCCGCTCACTACCAGAAGCGCCAGAGAGGGTGAGGTTGGGAACTGCGTTGTCACCTTCCAGTTGCAGTGCAGACCCTACATTGGCGGTTCCCATCCTTAAAGCACTATTATCGTGATTCCATAATATTTGCGCTCCAATGTTGTCCGACGGCGATCCAAAAAGAAAGCCCATACTAGATGCGTCGGGCGCCCGAAGGTGTATCCAATTAGTAGTCGAATTTTCAAAAACAGCCACGGTGTTAGTGACTGAGGATACCGCTCCGGGGCTTCCCGCTGACGCAAACAACTTCCCGTCAGCCCCCAAGCTCACACCACTCGCGCCTCGGTAGGTAGTGGTGCCTACTAGTACGTTTCCAGCAAACTCTGCGCTGTCATCACTGAGAAGTTTAAGCGTGGGGCTAGTACCAGCTTCATACGCTGAGAGTCCTGTATAGAACTCCAGATTCATAGTGCCAGAAGTGTTAATAGATCGCGCTATGATTCCTGAGTAGTGCGGCCCCACGCCACCTGTAGGGTCGTCGTGCCCAAACGCCACGCCGCCAACAAACTCACCGCTACTCAAACCCCCTGTGTTTTTAAGCACCAATTCCGCGCCATTTACCGAGTTGGTAGCGTAAAAACCAGTAATTCCATGCGGGAAGGTTGCGCTTTCAGTGCCAACGCGAACAGGTTGCAGACTAACCACTTCTGAGTCACCCAGAAGCAGAACCGTAGCAGTCGCATTATCATCAATACCATTACTTGTAAAGGCAGTCACCGTCGCTGCTGCTGGGGTGTTGGCTCCTAGTACAAAGTTGTCACCTGTGCCGCCGTTAATATCCGCTGTAGTCGCTACAAGGCTGGTAATGGTACCAAGACTGGTCAGGGAGGAGGAGACAACGTTAGCGGCAAGGGTGGTGCCTGTGAGGGTTCCAGCAGGGGCCGTACCACTGATATTTACCGCCTGAGTAGAGGCCCATGTCGGCGTACCGGAAATCGTACCGTCAAGGGTTACACCACCAACAGTACCGCCGTTAATATCAACCGTGGTGACTGTGCCGAGGTCTGTCCAAGTTCCAGTTACGGAAACAGCGTTATTCAACGTCCACGCAGCAGGGTGGAAATCTAGAGAGTCTCCTGAAGCATTACCGATAGTGGTGTTGCCGTTGAGAGTTGTAGCTCCAGAGGCTGTCAGTGTTGTGAAAGCGCCTGTAGAGGCTGAGGAGGCTCCAATCGCTGTTCCATCAATAGCGCCTGCATTGATGTCCGCCGTTGGAATAGTGACAGTGCCAGTAAACGTAGGCGAAGCTGTATTACTCTTTGTAGCTATCGCCGTAGCTATGTTATTAAACTCTGTATCAATCTCAGTGCCTTTAACAACTTTATTCGCATTACCTGTCGGTAGCGAATCTTTGATGGCAAAGTCTACTGTTTTAGTGTAATCTGACATGATTTTACCAGAGAAGCATAATGGGCAATATATTGTGTCTTAACATCTATATTGCCTTTAAGGGACAATATATTGCGTCTTATAAAGAGCAATATATAAGGAATAAGAAAAGGGGACTCCGAAGAATCCCCTTAAGGCCTGTCTTAGTTGGTAACAGCCAAGACAAAACCAGTCTCAGGACGCAACACTTCTACACCGTAGAGGGTGTCAGCAGTGTACAGAGTAGAAAGATACTCTTGCTTATATTGCGTTTGAGAACGAACGCCCAATTGTTCTGCCATAACCATTGTATCTTTATGGGCAAAGATAGAGGCACGTACGTCTACAGCGGCTGCGGTGTTAGAAGCAGCAGTTTCAATGACGGGGCAGTTGGTGGAAACGTAGAAGTCAACACCGTAGATGCTTCCGATCTTACCGTTTTCAACGGTGCGGGAGCTAACAAAGTCGCTAGATACGAATCGTTCAATGCCCATCAGAGTTTTACGCACTGAAGGCGGTACAATAAAGAAACGGTTGTCCATAGGAGTATCTTGGTCATCCATTTCTTGAATTAGCTCACGAAGAGCTAGGTCGGTGAACACATCAGTAGCAGCAACAGTGTCAGCAGCATAAGCGGCAATGCCGTTAGAGCTGTCAACATAGTAGCTGTTGTTGTGTACCCAGTCCAAGCCAGTACCGGCGTCGTTGCCGAACTGCTTACCAAGGGCCAGAACATCAGTGTCAACCTGGGTGGCAAGAGCATAACCAGCGTCGTCAGTGTAGAAACGACGGAGGGATGCCAGAGCCTGCACTTGAGTGATGTCTTCGATCAGACGAGAATACTCATAGTGCTTGTCAATGATAACAGTGATTTCTGATTCAGTAGCGTTCTGCAAAGTTACCGCTTGGTTTTCGGTTTTTGCGTAAGCACTACCACGAGTAGGTGCAGGGATATGTACAGTGTCGCCTTTTTTCCCACGCATTGACATGCGCTTAATAAGATTCGCTGCTACAAGATTGGCCTTGTAACTGGCGACAATCTCATCGCTCCAAATCTCAGGGATAAAAGTAGCGGCACTTGTGTTATCTACTGTACCCGTTTGGGTAGGATAAGTTGAAGTAGCCATTTAAAAGTCTCCGATTACTTAACCCGTCCCTCTCTGTAGGCCAGCGTGATTTCATCTTGCATGGCTTCATATCGGTCAGGGTTGCGTTGCATTAGTTCAATAATGTCTGCTCTTCGGTACATCTTTTTCGACTTTTCCCCTGAACCAGTCGCGCCGCCTGTAGACGCCTTCTTGACTGATTCCTTACGCGCTGTCTTCTCTGCATCATTCGCTGTCTGTGCGGCACCTTTGCGTTCCTTCCATAGCGTCAGTAGTTCATCGGCAAGCTCAAAGTCAAACTCAACATCTGCTCTACGCAGCATGTCTGTTCTCACTTTACTCTTACCTACCCAACTCTGGAAGTTCTCGTCAACAACAATCTCATTCATATCTGGATGACGTCGCTGAAGTTGATCGTGTACCGTACGCTGCCTTGCCTCTTCAGAAGTTTTTTCAATCTTCTGTATAGAGGGGTGTTTGCTAATGTACTGATTAACAGCTTGTTCGGGGTTTCCAAAAAAGTCTACCTCCTCGGCAGGGGAGGGTTCTTCTTTGTTTTGAGTTTTCGACAAGATGAATTCGTCTACAATCTTGCGTAGTTCGCCTGTCTCGCTTCCCTGTCGGCCTATAACTTTCTCAGCCTCTTGGTGCATACGGACAAGCTCTTCTATGCTTTTCCCTTTGTACTTATCTGGAACTGTACTCTGATCTGGCATTTCATCAGAGGTGTCTTCAGAGGAGATTGTCTCTTCTTCAGGCTCTGGTGCTTCGTCAGTATTTTCCAGAAGTGAATTCTTTTCTTTTGTTTCTTCTTGTGGCTCGTCTAGTAATTCTGCCATTATTAAACTCCGTACCTAAGTATTGTGGAGGGCATTTAAAGGGCGCTATGCGTTTTCCCGTTTTCGTTCTAAAGCTATTTCTTTCTCTCGCATTCTAGCCCATTTCATCGTAGCTCCCGGAAAGTCGCCAGAGATGGGGTCTAGTTTTGTACGAACAGGTGAAATAACACGTTTTGCTAGTTTTCCGCAATCAGGACAGTCTGCTTCTCTTACAGAGTTGTCTATAAAAAGCTCACAGACATGCCCAACATCACATTTAAAATCAGCGATTACTCTCACTCTTCAGTGATTTCCTCAGCGTCTTCACTAGCACTTTTATGGGCCTGCTCTATCGAGGCATCAAAGTTAAGAATATTTGCCATTATATTGAGTTGTCCTTTGCGGAAATATAAGTCGTTAGCATCTTTGGTGGCTTCTACAGAGTTTATCACTTTAGCGTTCTCTTCCACTTCTTTTTTAAACTGCTTCCAACCTTTCCGACTAAAAAGCTCAAAAAAGGTGTTAAAATAATCTTCTAGTTCAGGTGTCATACTGTTTCTCCATAAGGGACAGGGGTTTTATAGCGAAAAGCTATATACATATTATACCACACTTTGTATAAAATGTCAAGAACTTTTTTGTTGTTTTTGCTCCATTGTTTCAATTCGACGCTCTTCCAGCATCTTATCAGCCAATTTCAAGCGCCTATTGAATTCTTTATCCGTATCTTCTTCAAGGTCTGCTATAGCCTCAATACGGTCTGTTAAGACATTCTGTGGGATTGCTTGAGTTTCGGCAGCGTATTTACCAGCCCTCGCTTTAAACTCTTCAGCCTGCGCCACCAGTGTAGCTGTTTGAGCGTTCTGGAAGTCAATCTGTGCTTGCTGTGCTGCCTGTTGAGCTTGTTGTTCTTCTGGTGAAGACTGTGAGGCTTGCTTGACAAGCGCAATAAGCTCTTCTCTGTTAGACAAGTTCATGTTGTCAATAATGCTTTCAATCAATGTGCTGTAGACAGGACTATTGTTGTCCATTGTCTGCAACAACTGAACCAACTGTGTCACTTCATACTCTCTGGCAATAATGCCTAGCGTCGATGTTGCATGGAAGCTGTAGTCTCTGGCGGGGAAACGCTCTGGAGCATACTGCATATAACGCCATGCACTTTTCTCAACAAAGGGAATAAGGAAGTTTTCTTGGAAATTGATTAATGTTCGCTTGTGGCGCTTAATGATAGCACCTAAAGACATTGAAATACCCGCAGCAGTGGCTTCTCCGTTTATGGAGCCTGGAATGCCAGCGCTGTCAATAGCGCCTGTAGCAGTTTGTACCATCTTCTGTAGCGCATCAGCCTGTGCAAACGTAATTTGACTCACTTGACCGAAGTTGAAAGGCTGTAACACTTCACTAGGAGCGCCGTTAGTGAGAAACATTTTCCCTGGTTTAACCTCTGGCGTAAACCCACGAGGAATTCTTGTTGCGTCCATGGCCATCATTGGATGGATGGTGAGAGCAAGGGCGTCAATACGTGCTCGTAGCTCTGCGTCAAGTGCTTTCTGGCTATTATAACCTTTCTCACAAACGCCTCTGCCCCAGAAACGAGAGGGAACAACGTCCCACGGGAAGGCGATAACAGGCCTGTCCTGCATCATATAAGGATTTTCAATGGCCTTCAGAATAACATTCTCATTTCCTAAGACAACAATGGCCTCTACATAGTAGCTATCACCCTCAGAGAGAACATCATTATCATCCAGAGATGCTTTAAGCAGCTTTCGAGGAACAAGACCATAATACTTTGTTAGCCTCACCTTGTTTGGGTCAAAGCTCTGTATTTCTTTGTCAGGCTCAATGTCAAAATCTTCAGCAGCAGGATAAATAGGCACATCACGATAAACACCACTTTCCTGTAGATTCTCTACAGAATGAGGAGGAACAAACTCGTCAATAGCGACGCCTAATGCTTCCTCAATAGAGGCCGCTACAGGCTCAATAAGGAAGTTCTGAGGCTTAATAGGTCTGAGGCGCACCACCGGCACTTCTTCAATGTTAATTCCAACAGCCTGTAGCTCCCCGTCCATGATAGGCTGTGTAGCTGGTGTTGCTCTTGTTTCCTCGTCCAACACAATTTCGCCAATGCCTGTGCCAAATACAGCAGCGTTAATTAGGCATTCGCTAACAGCCTTTCTCACCTTCGTTTTTTCAAATTCTTTTGCCAGTGTTTCACGAAGGCTAACAATGTCTTCTGGCTGATCGTCGTTGTCTTTAATGTCGAAGAAGCGGCCTCGTCCAAAAGTGGCCTCTTCAATCTCAGCAACAGAGCTTTCTACAGCCTGTTGTGTTGCCGGACTCACTATCTTGGAACGTTCACTGTCACGTGTCTTATCAGAACCGTCCCAAATACCACGCCAAATACGATTGTATTCGTCAAACTTAGTTTCATAGTTCTGGTCATAATGGTCACGCCATTTCTGAACATGATCCATAATCCAACCATCAAGCGTCTGTGTAATCAGTTCTTCTTCTTGCATTATCAATATCCTGCTATGGCATCCAGAATTTCATATTCTGGCGTTTCAAAATTAACATTATAGGCAACATTAGCTATCTGATCGACGTAGGCTAAGGCGTCAACCAAGTCATCATGCACCAATGGTGTAGGAAACTGAAACAACTGGTCTAAAAACGTAGCGTTCCATTCCCCTTTGTTGAGCTTTACGCGTCCATTCTCGAAACGGCCCTGTAAAGCCCACATAATCCTGTCGGTCTTTTTCGTATTCCCATGTGTCAGCTCCTGCACTCTAAAGAAGCGGTTGTATTGCTTCATCAAATCCATCAGAGGGCTGATAACGGCCTGCTTTGCTATACCTTTCTCAATACCTACAGCAATGGGCTTATTGTGCTCTACAGCTTGGAATATCTTTTCTGCTGTCTGTTTTAAATCCCATCGTCCATGAATGATGTCCTTCACCCACCAACCTTCAGGAGAGGCTTTTACAACGGCAATGGCTGTTTCATCCAGCCTTTTATTCTTCACCTTGTTTTGCATTTGTTTGTCTTCAAAGCCTGCCAAGTCTACAGTGATGTAATAATCACCAATGTCAGGCTCTTTCTCGTCAAACGCCACCCAATCTTCCTTAAACATTTCAGAGCCAGCAGCTTCAAAGGACGCCATAAACTCCTGACGGAAAGAAAAAGAAGACATGCTCTTCTTAGCTGCTTCAATCTCTGAATCGTCAATGGTGGGGTTGTCGTAGCTGGTAAAGTGCCACGCTTTCCAGTCATCGTCTTCAGAAAGTTCTGCGTATTTATAAAGGTCGTAGAAATGATTACGGCCCATTGGTGTTCCAAT
>Ga0209929_1000878_pt1 | contig 10892 bp, 4 predicted proteins | sample SalPon2_C_H2O_MG_2_FD_185731 | JGI IMG/M metagenome (GOLD analysis project Ga0209929, IMG submission 185731) | Salt pond water microbial communities from South San Francisco under conditions of wetland restoration - Salt Pond MetaG SF2_C_H2O_MG... ... | reverse complement strand
TGCTACTTGAGCATCTACATAAGCTTGGGTAGCTACCGTAGCTCCAGTAACCTGAACAGAGCTGCCACTGATCACCAAAGCATCAGTTCCATACTCTCCAATAGTGATTTTGTCATAATCAGAAGTGCTTTCCACCTCTATAATTGGCAAACCAGCGGCATCGTTAACGCTGAATACCGTCCCCGTGACTTCATCAGTCACCCCAAATAAACGTCCGTTTGCACCCTCAACGCTAAATCTATCAAGATAATTCGCGCCTGTAGCGGAGCTATTGATTTCTATACCTGCATATCCATCGTATTGGATGGCAACTCCTGAAGCGTCCCCCGTCAACGTAGGAATGCTTGAAACACCCGCCGTATTACCATCAAAATAAATCCCAGATTCTGGGGCTGTGATTATGTTTGCCATTGTATTATATTACACTTGTTTAGAGACCAAATCTCGATTTTGTTGCGTTAAAGTTTTGGAGGATTTCGTCTGGTGTGAGAGCTTTGTTGTATATTTTCATCGTTGGAATATCACCATCTAAGTATATGCTGCTCTGCTTTCCTATATAGTTAGTAGTTGTTGCTCCCACTTTGTTATCAACAACAGGAGAACCTTCCAGTTCACCGTTCATATAAAGTTGGTAAGCGCTACCATCAAAGGTAACTGCCACATATGTATTTTGAGCATCAGGAACTTGATTAACAGAGACTACATCAATTCTTGGATTAACTCCATCATAGCCATGCATTACAAGCCTATTTCCCAATCCAGAGCGATGTTTAAAAAACCATATACCTGAGTTTGATAAGTTCCCAGCTACAAATATAGGTTTATTATAATTTCCAGTACTCGTGATATTTACTACAGCTTCTACAGTAAATGCATCTACATTCAAGATATTGCCAGTAAGAGGTATGTAATCATCCGTCCCATCAAAAGTCATTTGTGCATTACTATCAAAAGATACGTCTGATAGATCTATTGTTGAATTACCAGTACGATCTATTAGTCCTTGGGTGGCTGATCTGGTTCCTGTTGTGAATTGAGTTACGTGGGATTTTTCTTCTAATTGTATACCATCTAAATATACAAAATCATTTACGGAAAAATCTTCCTCATTTATTAACTCTAAATGAAATCCTATTTGAGTAGCGGTAGCCGCTAATGCAGTAGTTAAATATACCTGCGTCCATGTTAAAGATTGACAAGTAATGTTGTTGGTTTGATTTGTTACAATTGTTGAATTAGAATCTAGGCCAAAAATTCTAGCTTGCATCGTTACATTAATACTATTAGGGTTATATACCCAATAAGAAAAAGTCCAAGTAGAACCACCTGATGCTGAACTATAAGGAGATCTAAGCCAATTTCTATCATTGTTCCTATCAATAGCATATTTCCAAACTACTCCATTACCATATTTTGCTTGACTGAAATTAACAATTGATGTCGTGCAAAAATACTGTCCACTACTAAAATTTTGACCTAGAGAAATCCCCATTTCTGTCAAGGCTATATTCTCTGTAGGCTCACCTTTGTACGATTTACCATCATCAGTATCATACAAAAATACTAATCCATCATCAACAATATCTGGGTTTGCACTTGCACTCATAGTCCGAATCTTCCTTTCGTTGCGTTATAGTTTTGGAGGACTTCAGAAGCAGTTAATGCTTTGTTGTAGAGATAAACATTAGACATTTTGCCGTCTAAAAAATATGTAGTACCTCCACTAGTCCCTAGATACAAATTTGCAGTATTTGTTGTTAAAGATATGCCTGTACCAGATTGTGAGTAAAGCTCACCATTTTGATAAACGTAAATTCTATCTCCATCATATGTTTGTGTAATCTGAAGCCACTTATTAACATATCCATCTAATATCCCATAAGAATAATGTTCTACACTGTTATCGCCATCTGTATAAATTAAAAGATATTCATTATCAGTACCCATAAGATGACCATAAGATGTGCCAAACCAATTCTTCATTACAGGTGCCATGAACGATCCATCAATTCTATTTAAATTTACAAAGTAAGAAATGGTAAATGATTGATTGCTAGATAACTGTAATGATGAACTATTAGGTATAGATACATGATCATTTACCCCATCAAAACTCAAACACCCTCCACCATCAGAAGAGAAATTAGATTGATCATTCATATTCACAAAGTTTCCATTATTACTTCCAGTACGGTCCTTCCACTGTCTTCGATAAGAAACGAATGGTGTAGCTAATGGAGAAGATGCGCTAGTATGTTCAACTTGAATCTCTTTGATATCTACCGTCATATTGTCTGACGCTTGGACATCAAAGAAATCATATGTCTCATCGTAGGATGATCTTGACGCATAAGCTGTTTCATAATACCAACCATCACCTATATCCTTGGTCACTCTTGTGACACCTACGTCACAAAAATCAGTCACCTGAAAAGTGCCTGACCCAGATGTTACCTTATACTTATAGCTCATTATGTAAGTTTCTCCATTCGTCAAATTCGTATGATCAAATGCAAACCTAAAAAAGATATAACTATTAGAGCCTTTATCCAAAACAAACCTATAATGGTAATCATCAGCATTCACTGTGGACTGAGTTCTGGTTCCCACTAAGCTGTTTGTTGTCCAGTTAATCGTGCCATTTGAATTATTAGCTAAATTAGTAGTAGGAGGAGCCAATAAACTCTTTTTATCCGCCGCATCCAAGCAGAGAACCAACCCATCTGTTATTATTTTTGGTGAATATGATGTAGCCATAATTATGAGAATCTACCTTTTTGGGCGTTAAAGTTTTGAAGAATTTCGTCTGCTATTAAAGCTCTATTATAACTGTGACAAGAATATATTACCCCATCCCAAGCTCTATAGGTAGATGTTCTATTACTACCTATAGAGGTTACGGAACTCCACGTGTTGCCAATAGACCCTAATGATATACCTTTTTTATACACACCATCAAAATATACTTTTTGTGTTGAACCGTCCCACGTTAAAGCTATTTGATGAACTGTTGTTGTATCTACTGTTACTCCAAATGTCATATTTTGATACTGACCATTTAAAGCTGCATAATATTGATTATTGCCACCATGTTCGCCAATAGTAATGTAAGAGTTACCCGTTGATGTGTCCGCTCCATTATTATGTAGTAAGTATCCAAAACCATCAGCAGCACCAGATGCAGCTTGCCCTTTAAACCACATAATTACAGTTAAGTCTGATTCATCTGCAAAGGGTGTATCAAATGTTATTCTATCATCTGTACCATCTAAATCTAACCCTCCATCACTAAATGCTGGTGAATTTACTAAAGTACCATTGTTACCATTTCCACTTCTATCATACCAAGTTGTACCACTACCCGAATAAGATTTCCCATCCCCTGCATCTAAGCAGAGAACTAAACCATCAGTTACTATTTTTGGTGAGTGGGATAATGCCATAATCTATTCTTCCATTTGACCTGTAGGAGTCCACGCTTCACCAGCAAGAACCTCAAGGATCTGACTGTGGGAGTATGGCCCTTCAGTATTAGTTAAATCAGAAACAAAAGATGGAGTTTCACCCTCCCATTTAACAAACGATTTTGTTTCATCTACTGACAAGCGCAACGTTTCCGTTGACGTTTCCAACACGTTTGTGAAGTCAATCGAATCGACTTCCGACATATTGAAAATTAAGTAATTTCTATTTTCGAACATATTTTTATTTATTTTAAATGTTTTTTGAGCGGACCCACATCCTTACGAGTTCCATACACTACATAATTATACTCGCCATGATGAGCTAATCCACCTATTTCTATATATTTATTATTCTGTTTAATCACAAAGAGGTGTTGCATTTGGCCAATGGAGGTGAGTTGGACGGTAACGCTGTCCTCATCAACAAGCCATCCCCACTCCTCTGGTAATTCAACTATGTTTTGATCCGACTTGCCCCGAACATAAACGCTGTGTTCGTCGGTCTCGACCACGCCATATTGAAGGCGACCACCTTTTTCGGGGTTGTCAATTATAAATGATTTAGTTGTAGCTGCAAAGTGACCATTGACTTCTAGCTCTGCGGAAGATGGTGTGACTCCGATACCAACGCGACCAGAGGAATCAATACGTAATCTTTCTGTACCTGCTGTTTTAAAAATTAAATCTGTAGAAGCGGATAGTTCTGTATTAGCTCCTGCATTATAAATATCTAAGTAAGCTAGACCACTGTTGAAAGCTTTTATTTGCTTGCTTGTGGCTATACCGATATCTTGAGTGAAAAATGTTCCTTGGTGAGTTAAGTATTGAAGTATGGTAGAATCTTTCAATATAGTTAAAGCGTCATCATACATCCCGGGATAACCCACTCCTATTCTGAAATCTGGATCATTTGAGGAGGCTGTATTTCTGATTATGATGCCTCTTGCAGTAGCACTAGTTGAGGAATCTACCACTTCTAATATAGAAGAAGGACTCGTTGTTCCTATACCAACATTACCTCCCAAAGGATTTAAAGCTAAATCCCCCAGACTGTTTGCAGCGGTATCTGGATGACCCACCTGAATCCAAGCTTTCCGATCATTAGCGGTTCCCGAAGCTCCAAAGGCAAGAGCATTGCTAACAGAAGCTCCTGTTATCATCAGCCCTGCATTTCGGTTCCAATTAGTTGAAGCTGTCCCGCTAGTCGCTGTCAATGATGCTATAGCAACAGGCGCATAGTTTACCTGCAGCTTATTGTTTGGAGTAGTCGTTCCTATACCAACGTTGCCGCTCCTAAGCATAGTCATAACAACGTCTGTAGCTGCGTCAGCAAAATCAGAATTAGTTGTTCCTACAGCAAAGTTTAAAGAACCCCAATCAGCCAGATCATCGTTACGTATTCTCCAAGCTCTTGAATTAGCGTTTGATGATGTTGACTGAAATGCTATACCTGTAGCATTTGCTAAATGAAGTCCTCCAGTAGCTCTAGTATCTACAAAACTAGTTGCCCCTATACCAACGTTACCGCTTTGACCATCGACTTTAAACAACCAGTCGCTAATCGCTCCAGTTCCGCCATGTCTTCCAATTAAAAAATTGGCTACAGATGAATTATTATTATTACTATCTAAATTGATATAAACTGATCCGTAACTGTTAATACGAATATCATCATCAGCATTTCCAGAAGCATTTCTAGCTCCAATAGAATGATTGGCAGCATCATCTCCATAAAAAGTGATATAGTCACCTGCATCTCTCATGTTTAACTGATCAACAGTTAATACCCCAGCGGTGGTGAGGCTAGTTGAACCAGCAACAGGAGAATAAGTATTACTATCTACGCTACCATCAGCTTTAAGGAACTCAGAAGAAGATCCTCCTGATTTGACAAGTGATGTAGCGGTAACTGAACCTGCAAAGGTTGCACTAGAACTATCTAATGAAAGTTTTGTAGCTCCATTAATATCGAACTCATATTTGCCATTAGATGAAGCTATATTAAATGTATGAAGAGCATGTGCAGAAATGTTTGTACCACTTGTAATTGACAATTGCCTTATACTTCCAGAACCTCCTGTAAAATATGTTCCTTCAGAACTTAAATTAGCAATTATACTAGGAACAGACACTTTATTACTGAATGTCCAAGCGTCAGTTGCGTTATACCAATTAATTGTTTTATCCGTAGCACCTTTCAGTGTGATACCACCACCGTCAGCAGTTGTGTCAGTTGGAGTAGCGACAGTCCCTAATTCAATATTCTTATCATCGACTTGAACAGTTGTGCTGTTGATTGTTGACGTTGTACCGTTGACTGTAAGGTCACCTGATACTATTAAGCCGTTGTTGATTGTGACATCGCCTCCACCAGCAATCGTCATCTTTGTTGTGCCAGCAGTTTTAAAGGTGATAGGCTTACCGCCTGTATCATCAGCATCATAATCAGCTTCAAGAATTAAAGCATCCGCTGATTGAATATAAGCAGACGCTGCATCGTTTGTAAACCTTAAGACATCACCAGCAATAAATACATCATCATCCGCTCTAAGGTCTCCTGTTGCTCTAATATCACCAGCGACATCTAGTTTATAAGATGGGGTGGTATCTCCTATACCAACGTTACCGTCATTTTTGAATCTTACTAATTCAGTGTTATTATGCTTTATTACAAGCGGGTGATATCCAGAAGGCGCATTTAATATTAACCCCGTTCCTGTCTGTTGCAACGTAGTTATAGCAGCCACCCCTGATCGCTTAATACCGATAATATCTTCTACCGTTAACTTATAATTTGGGCTTATCGTTCCTATACCAACGTTACCTCCGAAGGGACTCAATGCTATATCCCAGTTTGCAGTCGCAGGACCGTTGGTGACCTGTATACCTATACCATTTCCACTATTAACTTGAGCGAATAGCATATTGGTTGAATTGCTAGCATGAGGTTGCAGTTTCATTACCGCCTCTGATAACATCCCCGCTTTGTCGGTTGCGTCCCCTCCGCCGCTGTTGTATACGTGTAGTTTAGCAGCTGGACTAGTTGTTCCTATACCAACGTCACCACCGACGATACTCAAAGTATCGGTTCCTCCTGCACGGAGGTCCATTCTATCACTTCCGTGGTAGTATCTTATATAACCAATATTTGCTGCTGCTGTATCGCCAAAAGCTAGATATTGGTAACTACTTGCGGGGCTTGATAATTGAATGCCACAATTACTGCTGTTTTCTATTATTAAATCATCATGACTTACATTTGTGACTATAGTCCCTGCACTAGCTGTTTGGATATGAGTTTTAGCTAGAGGATTAGTTGTTCCTATACCAACGTTGCCATCACCTAAGATAGTGACTCTTTCCTGATTATTAGTACCTAACCTTAACTTTGCATTTTCAAATAGATAGACTTGCCCATAGGTTCCGTTCCACCCTACTCTCAAACCATTCCCATCAGTAGATCCAGAAACACTATCTGTGAAGTTCATTTGAGAACCTGTGCCACTATTGTGTATTTGTAATTGATGAGATGGACTTGTTGTTCCTATGCCGACTTTACCATCGTTTAAAACAGTCATTTGAACTCTTTGAGTTCCATTGTCATCGTAAGAACCTAGATTGAAATTGCCGCTTTTACTTTGTATGAATTTACCTCTTTGGTTTGCTGACGCACCACTGTGGTTCATTATATACTCACCCCATGAGGAACCTTCTGTTATAGTTCTACCGAGGGTGCTGGCTTTTACATGCAACCCAACAGCGCTAAAAGCAACTCCATTTATTGTCCCAACACTCGTTGTTCCTATACCAACATCGCCTGAGCTGTCAATAATAACTTTAGGAGCTGATAAATCGTCATTAGCATTATCAAATGCAAAATATGTTTGCGATGCTGGAATACCTAACCTCCAAGCAGCTGACCCTACGCTCTCAAACTTTTGATTAATTAAACCCGAGCTTAATGCTGTTAAATGCAGTTTTGCATCTATTGAAGTTTCCCCAATTCCAACGTTACCATCAGTTCTATTTATTACGAAAGCTTGAGAAACTTGTGCCGTTCCTATTTCTAACCTATTAGCAGAACCATCATACTTCATCCACGCTTGGTGCGCTCCACCATCCGTCTCAGCGAAAGCAAGTTTACCACTATTTGTGGAGTTTCCTGTTTCTGCATTTATTAAAATTGTTGGATCAGAATCTCCTTGAACATTTAATAAAGCATTAGGACCAGTTGTTCCTATGCCAACGTTGCCTCCGTTTTCAATGACCATTCTGTCATGAACTCCTCCTGTAACGAAAGAGAAATCATTAGCACTTAAAACTAATTGTTTGTATGTGGAGGCTGATCTCTTGTAACTGAATATAATGTTCCTGTTGTAAGCGTCTTGAGGTATGAATTCTAAACCCGTTCCACCTGAATCTACTACAGTTAGTAAACTGCTTGGACTCGTTGTCCCTATACCAACATTACCATTTGCCTGAACGGTCATCACCGAAGTTCCGCCTATAGAAGTGTCGAGAATTTGGTAACTACCATTGCCACCAGACTTAATTCTCCAATCAGTAGAGCCTCCACGAAGGAATTGAATATACGGAGAACCCCCAGTTGGGATAAGATTAATTTCACTACTGTCACCCGTATTCTTTGTCCTTAACAAGCCACCAAAATAACCACTTCCTATGGTTTCTAGCTTGTAGGTCGGATTTGTCGTTCCTATACCAACGTTTTGATCCGTATCAATAGTAATAGCTGTTGTATCGCCAGTTTCAAAAGATAATTTTTTACTAGCTATGGTTCCAATCTGTAAACCATCAGTATCATCATATCTAATTAAGGAGCTATTACTTGACTGGCTTAATCTTATAGCAGCACCATTAGTATCACTGTTAATGTGTAATGTCGTTTTGGACGCATTACCATTTGGACTCGTTGTTCCGATACCAACGTTGCCATTTTCTTTTATCCTTAATAGTTCAGAACTATCGTTGACAAGGAAAACATAATCTGCATCACCAAGTGTGTATTTTGCATTGAATTCAAAATTACCAGCATTATTAAATGGAATTATATGACCATAACCAATACTGCCATTAGATTGTATAAACTTGTTTTCATTAGATGAGTTATAAGCTATATGGGCAGAACCTTGAACATCTAGTGTGTAAGAAGGTTGAGTTGCTCCAGATAAGCCTACTCCCAAGTTGTAAGGTAAATTTATTTTTCCGCTATCAAAAAATAACATCCTATTACTACTTAGTGTATTATCTCTTAAAGTAGAATAACCCGTATAGTGATTAAAGGATAAATCATTAGTAGAATCACTATCTAATCTTAGAGATGAAACTCCTGAACCAGAAGTTAACACATTAAGCTTAGCGTTCGGAGTCGTTGTTCCTATACCAACGTTGCCAGAGGAATTAATGCGCACTCTTTCACTACCCGCTGTAGAAAAATTGATGGTAGAATCTGCTGGATAACCTATATTAGCTGTTTCACTAACACCGTTTCTCCCTATTTGTATAACATTCCCGTAATCACCATGCCTTAGAACTTTAAGAGGTGTAGCTGCGTATGGACCCACCACTTCCAACCTGTTATCAGGACTAGTCGTTCCGATACCAACGTTGCCAGACGTATCGACAAGCATTCTCACACTTGCTGCATCTGCATCGTACAAAGCAAACTTACCAGCGCCGAAACTATTTCCCGATCCAGAAGAGTATAGAGTCCAATTACGTCCTCCTGTAGATGTGTTATCTAACTCGATAGTAGTCCCTCCTGTCGCACTAGATGAGATATCTAGAGGTGCGCTTGGACTAGTTGTTCCTATACCAACGTTGCCGTCTTCATCGACTCTAACTGCTTCTCCTGAGTTTGTATTAAGGGTAATATACCCAGTAGCGTAGTCATTGTATAACCCTAAATTAGTCTGAGTAGTATGGATGGCTCCCCTTGTAAAGTAGTTAGCTGTACCTCCAAAATAGATCTTCCTTGTCGTTGGGTGATTACCTATGTATAAATCACTATCCCCAATATCCAAGCTACTTCTTGGAGTCGTTGTTCCTATACCAACGTTGCCAGCATTGTCGATTCGTAGAGCTTCTACAGTACCACTACCGTTATAGTAAGTGAACCTAGAGAAAGTGTCCCCATGAAGTGTAAGACCTTGGCCACCTATATTTTCTCTACGGATGTATGCTTGGCTAGCTGCTAGATATACTCTTTCAGGCGCAACTATAGAGTTTGAGTTGGTAGTTAAAATAGGGCCGTAAACATCTGCGAAGCCTGATTGCGCCCCCACTTTTAAATAGACATTCCCTTCGTGGACTTCAAATTTTCTACTCGGACTAGTCGTTCCTATACCAACGTTACCGTCAGAATCAATCCGCATTCGCTCATACATCGTACCAGCGTCCTCTTTCGTTTCAAAAGATAGATGTGCAGATGGGTTAGCTCCTCCATGATCAGAATAAATAGCTGTTATTCTAGCAGCATCCAATATATTTCCACCAGAATTAGCAGAAGGTGTTTGGAATGATATTCTATTGAAATTGTTTACAGTTTGATTATTGTTTTGCAGAACCAAATCTCCAGTCGCTGTCCCAGCATCACTAGAAGTATAAGTCGATGATGAATTTTTACTTATCGTAAGTTGAGCTGACGGATCAGTTGTTCCAATACCAACCCTACTATTAGCAATATCAACAAAAACAGTACCATCTGCTACAGCCTCATTACTAGAATTACCAACAAATAAACGACCTTTGTTTAGGTTGGGAACGGCGTTGGAGCGACCAGCACCCATTACGGTAATAGAACCAGCAGAGTTGTCTGACCTCGTCACTTTAGCCATCTTCTGAAGAGCGGAAGCTTCTCCAGTAGGTGCAATACCAGTTAGTTGACCAGCTATATCACTAACAAATAATTCGTCGCCTTCAGAATAATTGCTTGTATCTAAATTAGTAATAGAACCAAAATTGACAACCCGAACGTTCGCGTTAGCGTTTACTGTTTCTTTTGAAACCCCAAATGCTGGCATCTTGTTTGGATCATTTGCGTCAGCTTTTGCTACAACCGTAGTGTTTCCATCAATACCCGAAATATAAACGACTTCTCCAGCAGATAATGCTTCTCCAGCCTTTGCTCTGAATGATACAGCTCCTCGTAAGTCGCCGATAAATTCGTCAGCCTCAACGTCTCCTGTAACAGTAACGTCAGTAGTGATGTCAAGTGATGTACCACTGATATCGCCAACGATAATTCCCAACTCAGAGCTATTTCCATAACCGAGTACGCTATCAAGATCTTGACTGTCAGTCTCTGTAGAGATAGGTGAGAAACCTAATGCGCCCGTGATGTCACCGCTTGTGAGGGTATAAGTTGGATTTGTAGCGCCATCAACTTCAAAGGTAAATACGTTACCAGCT
>Ga0209929_1000877_pt1 | contig 10892 bp, 16 predicted proteins | sample SalPon2_C_H2O_MG_2_FD_185731 | JGI IMG/M metagenome (GOLD analysis project Ga0209929, IMG submission 185731) | Salt pond water microbial communities from South San Francisco under conditions of wetland restoration - Salt Pond MetaG SF2_C_H2O_MG... ... | reverse complement strand
GGAGTTGAGGGTGAGTTTTACCCTTGTAAGCCTAGAATTTTCAAAAAAAACATATGATGAGGTGAAAAATGGATAAAGATGACGCAATTAAATATGCTGATGCTATACAGTTAATTATTAATATACTTTTACCTTTCCAGATAAGGGATTCAATATGTGATTTTATTTATGAGGAAAAAGAATTGCTTGATGTGACAGATTTGAACGGAGAAAACTACATCCCTGTTAATTCAAAAGATACCAAAAAACTTGTTTTATCTAATATTCAAAAAAATATTTTAATAGAATATGTTAAAAAAGAAACGATATCCACTAAAACACAAATTAATTTTGATTTATTTATTAAAGATATGATATCTGAAGTTGATGATGAGGTGAAAAATGGATAAGATCAAAATAGTTTATGAATTTTTTAATAATCCTTTTTTTATAATTATTGGAGTGATTTCAGTATGCTCAGAAAACAAATTAATTTCAGTTATCAGTTTTTTATTCTTGCTTTTCCTATACTTGGCTGCGTTTTGGGCTGCTGTGGCAGAACTAGCCGCTTTTTTTGCAATTGTTTAAGTTTTATCGATTGTTGGCTTATTGGTTTTCGTAATTTGTCGATATTATGTTTTAAAAAAACCATTTTAAAATTAAATAAATAGTAGTAAACTATATATATATCAAAAGAGAAAAGAGAGGTAAGCAATGATACTATACAAATATACAGGGAAAAATCCTTATTATAACGCACCTAGCGATTGGGAAACATATCTTGAACAATTAAATATAATTGATCAAGAGCAACTATATTTATATAAAAATTACGTTGAGATTGAACTTAATATTAATTTTAATGAATATATTAGCTCAATAATAATTGATCAAAAAACTAATTTATTTGATTTAATTGAAAGTATTAATCAAATTGACCTTTACAATGATTTTTCTGAGCAATCACGCAGAGAATTAACAGATCCCTATTATATTAATGGTGTTAGCCATAATGACTTTATCTAGGGAGGAATATTCTATGGAAGCTGAGAAAATAATTAAATTTTTAATTGAAAATAAGATACTCGATAAAGTAAATTATGCTGATATGTTAGAAGCAGTTATGTTAACTGATGGTAGCAATATTGAAGAGCTTTTAAAAGGGGTTGAGTTATGAGTGAATTAAATAACCAAGAATTGCTTGAACTACTTAAAACAGATGTTAAAGCTTTTAATGATTATAGGGAATATTACCATAATCAAATAATTGATTTTTATAATGCTAATCTTGAAAGGGCTGATCTTAGAGGAGCTGATCTTAGGGGGGCTAATCTTTTATATGCTAATCTTCAATATGCTAATCTTAAAGAGGGGAATCTATACAAGGCTAATCTTATAGGAGCTATATTATACAAGGTTGATCTATACAAGGCTAATCTTAAATTAGCTGATCTATACAAGTCTAATCTTGTGGAGGGTAATCTTGAATTAGCTAATCTTCAATATGCGAATCTTAGCTGGGGTAATATTAGAGGGGCTAATCTTCAATTAGCTAATCTATACAGGTCTAATCTTGTGGAGGGGAATTTTCAAGGGGCTAATCTTTTGTATGCGAATCTTCAAGAGGGGAATTTTCAAGGGGCTAATCTTCAATATGCGAAAATAACATTAATAAAAGAAAATTTAGAGGCTATAAAAGGGTGTAAGTTATGAGTGGAATAATTAATAAATGCAAAGATTTAAATGAGTATAGAGAATATACTGGTGTAGACGATCCACTTGTAAATTTTATTATTATTGTTATTCTTTTATTACTTTATATTGTTATTCTTTTATTGCTTTATAGTTGTTTTTTAGTAATATTGAAGATTTTTTAAGTGAGGTTGAGTTATGAATAAATTAAATGATGATTATTATTGGTATGACAAAGCAACAGACACAGTTATACAATGCGATAAAACACAATACCGTAAGTTTCTTAATAAAAATAATGGGAATTATATACTTTACTTCGCAAAAAAAACATTGTATAATATTAAGTATAATTCCCAAAATAATCGGGGGAAAGATGCTATCAAATACGATAAGTTTAATTTAGCTTTTAATTCGCTAATTCATGGCGAAAAAGAATATGTGGTGTCTACTGTATGTTTACCTTATGTTTGTAATTTGTATGATTGTTATGATAGGGATCCAGACAAACCTTTAATATTTGAAACTATAGTACTTGAAAACAATTCTCGTATTTATACATATTTAAATTATTGTATAAACAAAGCTAAAAGCGATCATGATGATATAATTTTAAAAATTATTAGAGAAATATAAAAGAAAAAGCCCCCTTTTTTTGCCTAATTAGCAACTAAATAATTTATATATTATTTTTGTATAAGGAAATGCAAAAATAGCCATTTGTAACCTTGTAATCTTGTAATTTGGCTTTTGTAATTTAAGGAATATTTTTTTTGATTTTTGAATTTTTACTTCAAAGTGAAATTACAAGATTACAAGATTACATCTTATTAATTAAGTACAAAATTGAAAAGAAATGTAATTTCTAAAAAAATTTAAAAATTACAAAACAGTGTTTAATTAAGAAAATTAGACGCTACGTCACATTTTTTGTAATTTCAGAAAATCGGCAGAAATTACAAAATGGAAAAGCTAAGCACAAAATTATGCCGATGTAATCTTGTAATTTCTGATGAAATTACATCTTTTTGCAAATTGATAAGAAGTGCAATTTATATATAAATTATCTTAAAAAGCCTATCTCTGGAAAAGGGGGACTAAACCAAAAATAAGCTATTAAGACGTATACATTATAATAATGTATTTTTGTATAATTAGCAAAAATTAATTTTAGTGTGTTAAAATTAAGAAGATGAAAAAAGAAAATTTAAAAATTAGTAAAAATTTTTGGTTGTCAGAATTTAATTATGTGATGCCCGATTTACGCTTGTTAGCGATATTGCAGACATTAAGAGATAAACTTGGTACTAGCGTAATTATAACCGATTCTAGCAGAGATTTCATGACGCATTATTTAATTTATAAAAGTTTAAGTGATGAAAATAAAATAAATACGCTAGAAAATGGGTTAAGTTATAAGCCATTAATTGAATGTATACCATTTAATTCAAGACATTTACCACAGCATAATAAACCGTATTTAAGAGCTGTGGATATTGCATCAAAAAAAAGTAATACAGAATATTATACAGGCGATGAATTGAAAGAGGTTATTTTAAATTATGTTAACTCTGCTAAGTATTATAATTTTTTAATTGATAATAATTTTGGAAAAGAAACCGATAGATTTATTGGGTTAGGTGTAGGTAATCATTATATACACCTTGATATTGATCGTGATAGATATACAGAGTGGTATTATGGGTATTAGTATAGTATCGGTATTACCTACCTTGATTAATTCTGTTTTAGGCGTAGTTTATTCTAAAAAGAATCAACGGTTAAACAAAAATCAATTAATTGAAGCAATCAAAGATAAATCTGAGGTTATTAATGCGGAAGTTACAAAAATTGAAGCGTTAAACAAAAACTTTTTTATGAGTGGATGGAGGCCGTTAATTGGTTGGATATGTGGTATTAACCTAGCCTATAACTTAATTATTAAAGATGTTATTAATTATATAATGGTATTATGTAATGACACATTACCGCAATTACCTTACAATCAATTCAATGAAACGAAAGAGCTTATTTATGTTTTGCTGGGTTTAGGGGCTTTTCGTACAATTGAAAAGATAAAGGGAGTAACTAGGTAATGGATGATATATGGCATTATATAGCAATAAGCACGATATCCATATTAATAGGTGGAGCACCTAGTCACTTTTACGAGTTGAGGCAACGGCCTACACGTAAAGAAGTATCCCGAATGATTGAAAAAGAAGCGCCCTTATCAATTAAGGACGATTTAAAAGAGATAAAAGATACCCAAAACGAGGTAATAATAACACAAACTAAAATATGTAGTTTTATAGAGAATTTCAAACATGGCAAAAAAAAGTAAATTACAATCACAAGCAAATAAATTAACTCAAAAAGTTTTGGAAATTAAAAAACTTTTAACTGATGAGGAATTAACATTTTGTGAAACACATTTGAAAAATAGTAGCTCACCTTATGGGAGTATATCCCCCCAAGAAACGTATCTTAACAACATTAATGAGGAAATACTTAATAATAATTTGGTGGGGGAATATTTAGTATTACGCCAAGAACAAATTAAAACCATATTTGTGAATGAAAATGCAATAGTGTTACATTTACTTGATATATATCATAAGTGTATGCTTAAACAGCCGATTATTGATAATAAAGGGCATCATACAGGTGAATATAAAGTGGACTCAAAAGGGGCGAATGATGCTTTAAAGATGATTTCCACGTTAATTAGTGGATCAAAAGAAACAGTAAATACAATTAATGTTAATAATCCAGCTCCCGAATTAAACGTAAGCGACAAAGATTTACAAAAGTTTTTCAAAAAGTTCAATGACCAGTATTGAAAAAGCGTTACTTAGGGAGACGTTACTTAATAATAGTTTAGCGTTTACGCGGTACTTTTTTTATCAACGAAAAAAACAGAAAATGATCCTTAATCGTCATCATTATCTAATCGGGCAAACACTGGATAGAGTGTTTAGAGGGGAGATAAAACGATTAATAGTTAATATCGCACCAAGATATACAAAAACTGAACAGGTGGTAATTTCTTTTATTGCCAATGGTTTTGCAATTAATCCAAGTAGTGAATTTATTCATGCAAGCTATGCCGATAGCTTGGCATTAAAAAACAGTATGATAATTAAAGATTTAATTGCTCACGAATCATATAAAAGTTTATTTAATTTAGAGTTTAAGAAAGATAGTAAATCTAAGAAATCATGGCGTATTGAAGGGCATGATGGGGGATTATTAGCTGTATCTAGTGGGGGAACGATTACAGGGTTTGGTGCGGGATTAATGAAAGAGGGTTTCACTGGTGCGTTAATCGTTGATGATCCCATAAAGCCACAAGATGCCTATAGTGATGTGGTAAGAGATAAAGTAAATCACCAGATTAATGATACATTTATGAGCCGATTAGCTCACAAAGATGTACCTGTAATTTTTGTCATGCAACGATTACACGAAGATGACTCAACAGGGTTTTTATTAAGGGGGGGAACGGGTGAAAAATGGCATCATCTTTGTTTACCTTGTGAGATCACAGACGAATCAAAGATATATAATTATGATATTTACCCCTACGGAATCCCGATTGAACATAATCTAGACAATGGGGCTTTGTGGCCATATAAACACACTCTCGAAGATTTAGAGATGATGAAAAAATCGCACCCATACTCAACAGCTAGTCAATTGTACCAAAGTCCTGCACCGTTAGGGGGGGGGATATTTAAAGACGAGTTTTTTAATTATTGGCCAAACAATATTCAAACATCATTTGAGTATAAATTTATAACGGCCGATACAGCCCAGAAAACAAAAGAACATAATGACAGATCAGCTATTGCGTGCTGGGGTGTTAAAAATAATAATTTATATTTAATTGATTTAGTGTGTGGACGATGGGAAAGTCCAGACTTAAAACGTGTATTTATTGAGTTTCACGAAAAACACAAAACCACAACAAATCAAATAGGAAACATGAGGTATGTTTATATTGAGGATAAATCAAGTGGAACTGATATGATCCAGAATTTAAAAAATGATATGAATATTATTGCAGTACAAAGAAATAAAGACAAATTCACAAGGGCGCAAGATGCATTGCCGTATTTAGTGACTGGTAAGGTTTTTTTGCCCGAAAAAGCAAGTTTTATCCATGATTTTAAAATGGAGTTACGCAGTTTTACGCCGTTGATGACGCATAAACACGATGACCAAGTGGATGTATTGCTTGATGCTGTCCAGATTGCGTTGATGCAACCTAAGAAAGTGGCTGGGACGTTTTAAAAATTGACTTTGTGTTTAATTTTGTTTTATTATTTAGTTTATAAACTAAAAAGGATTTTTTAAGTGACGCAATCTAAAAATGAAAGGCAGTTAAGAGCTGAGAATAAACTATTAAAGAATCAGGTAAAAAATCAAGAGAATATTAAAACTAATAATAGTATAACTTCTAGCCGACTAAACAATTTTGGGTTTTTAATGTCATCTCACAAGGGGAATAGAAATTATTTTAAACAATTTGGTTATCCAGACCAAATTAATTTTGATAATTACCTAGCCTATTATAAACGTGATAGTATCGGTAGCAGATTAATTGAAACATACCCCGAATATTGTTGGAAAAGTAAATTTAAAATTATTGAAACCGAAACAGAAGCAAAAGATAGTATTTTTGAAAAAGAAACAAAAGAACTTTTTAAGAACACACGTTTAAAAATAGTCAACAAGTTAAAGCGTGCGGATATATTAACAGGGTTAGGTGATTATGGTGTTTTATATATTGGCGTTGCTGATGGGAAGAAACCTAGTGAACCGCTAGAGGGTAACATTAATATTAATGATATATTATACATTTCACCTAAAAGTAGCAGAAACGCAGTAATTGATGAATATGATGAGAATATAAATTCACCTAGATATGGATTACCGTTAATGTATACAATCAATAGCGGAGATTATGCACCCGAATCATTAAGCACAGCTAACAAGGTAATGAAAGGAAGACAAACAAAAGTACACCATTCCCGAATTATTCACATTGTTGAAAATCCTTTAGAAAATGATGTTATAGGTCAACCACGATTACAGAAAGTGTATAATGATTTAATTGACCTTACGAAAGTAAAAGGTGGCGGATCTGAGATGTTTTGGCTTAACGGCCGAGGGGGATTTAGCCTTGAGAGTAGTGCAGATACTAACTTCACAGAAGACAGTGCGAAAGATTTAGAATCACATTTACAAGATTTTTCAAATAGTTTAACACGATTCTTGAAAACTAAAGGGATCGAAGCTAAACCAATAAATTTTGATGTGGCTAATCCAGAGAACCATTTTAATATGATAATGAAATGTATTTCGTGTGCGTCAAAAATTCCTATGCGTATATTATTAGGCAGTGAGGCAGGGAATCTGGCAAGTACCCAAGACGAAAACAATTTCAAAGAAAATATTATGAATAGGCAGATAGATTTTTGCGAAAATGTAATAATTTTACCTTTAATTAACTGGTTTATTGAGCATGGGGTTTTATCAGCTCCCAAAAATGATTTTAAAATTGAATGGCCAAACTTAATTCCAGAAGATACCGCACAAAATTATAAAAATGCTAATCTTGTTGCAACAGCGTTGCAAAAATACTTAAATACTGAGGGGGCGGATGCGGTTATGCCATTTGAGCAATTTTTTGAAATTATGGGTAAAGATTATCAGGGCGAAAATGCCAACGATCTAGACTGATGTTATGTTGTAATGTTAGTGATGATCCTACACGGACACTTACGTTAAGGAATAAAGCCGTAGCAGAGATTAACCGAAGATTTAAACAATTAAATAGGTTAATTGTGGAAAGCGTGAAAGAAAATAAAATTTTTGTTGATAATGCCCAAGCCTTAAAAAAAGAAGAATTTATTTTTTTAAGGGATGGCGACAAATTAAAAAAGTTTGATTCTTGGTTGCAGGGGGCAATTGCCGAAATAATTTTATCGGGAAGCACACAAAAAGACGATTTAAATATAAATTGGTTATTAGCATATATTGATACAGCTTATCGGAAGGGAATAAAAAAAAGCACGTCAGTAATGCAACAGCGATTAGGTAAGAATGTTATCCCAGATTTACCTAATTTAGTTAATCTACCCCCACATGCTAGAGCTATGGAATTAATATTCACCAGAGATTTTGACCAATTAAAAGGGATTACGGAAGCTATGAGCCAACAGATAAGTTATGTTATATCAGAGGGAATATTGCAAGGGGAAAATCCCAACGATATGGCAAAAAGGATTACTGATAGAGTTGAAAAAATCGGGATAACAAGAGCAAAACTCTTAGCAAGAACCGAGGTAATTAATGCGTTTAACCTTGCTAGGATTAATAATGTTGATGCGTATTCAGATTTTTTAGGTGAGGAAGTTGTATTTCGTTGGATTAGTGGCGTGGATGCTAGGGTAAGGCAAACTCACCGAGAAAGAAACAACAAATTTTATTCAAAAGAAAAAGTTACACCGTTAATTGGAGAGCCGAATTGCAGATGTACAATAACAGAAATTCCAGTCAGTCTTTTACAACTTGTATATGATAATCCAAAAGTGGTAAGATAGTTATATTATGATTAGAAAAATAAAATGTAACGTAGATACAACTAATATTAATTATACCGATTTTGAAGGTGTTAAGCATATGGTAATCCCTGTGATAATGGCACAAGAGGGCGTTATGAATAGGCTTTTTTATCCGGCTGAGGAGTTTGATGGATGGGCGAACACATGGGATGGCGTACCAGTACCGATCAATCATCCAGAGATTGAGGGGGTTGCGGTAAGTGCGAGAAGTCCACGGATACAAGAGTTAAATAGTGTGGGGTATGTTTTTAATTCCAAGTATGAAGATAAAAAACTTAAAGGTGAAATTTATTTAAACCTTGAAAAAGTTAAAAAACTTAACGCAGATTATTTGATTCAGAGTTTTGAAAGTGGGGAGATTATGGAAGTATCTACAGGGTTATATTCTAATGTTGAAATGGTATCTGGTAAGTATGGCGATGATGAATACGATGCTATTGTACGAAATATCAGACCCGATCATTTAGCGTTGTTACCTAATACAGTGGGAGCATGTAGTATTGAGGATGGATGTGGTGCGTCAATTAGTGTTAATAGTTGCCAATGTGGGGGAGTGTGTGGGGGTAAGAAAAATAGCCAAAAAGAAATAAGTAAATTATTAAATTTGACCTTAGAAAAAAAGTATAACGACTTAGTTTATATTATTGATATATACGACAACTCGGTTATTTACGAGTTTGGCAAAAATAGAAGCGTATTCAAAGAGAGTTACGCAATTAATGATGATAATGTAGTGATATTAGAAGATGACGCCCAGGAGGTGATCCAAAAGACTAGCTATCAAACGTTAAATTTGAGTGGAGGTAATTATATGACAGAAATTCAAAACGAAGAAACAAAAGAAGAAGAAACAAAAGAAGAAGAAACAACTGAAGAAGTAACTGAAGAAGTAACTGAAGAAGCAACTGAAGAAGCAACTGAAGAAGTAACTGAAGAAACAACAGAAGAAACAGCAGAAGAAACAACAGAAGAAGTAAAAGAAAATGAAGTATCAGTTGCAGAAGAAGAAGAAAAGCCAAAAGAAGAAAAAGAAACAGAAACAGAAGAAAAAGAAATAGTTGAAAATCAGTTAATTGATAACGAGAAAAAAGAGTTTCTTGAGAATCAGTCAAAAATTTTTGATGAAAAAAAACAAGGGCTTAAAAAAGTTTTAATTGATAATAAACATTTTACAGCAGAAGAAGTTGAAACGTTTTCTTTTTCAGTTTTAGAAAAAATCAATAACTTGATTAAGCCAAAAGATTATAGCGGTAACGGATCAAGCCTAGTTGAAAACAAAGAACAATATAAACCAACAGGTTTTATTGGATCATTATAGGAGGTTAAACAATGTCAGAAAATACAATTTGTTTAAAGATAAACGGAAATCCTTTTAGAAAAGAAGGAAAAGCACAAGGTGCGATTACACCTGGAGACTTTATAGAAAGAGCAAGCGATGGCGATTTTATCCGTCATACAGCTGTAGGAACTAACTCATTATTATATGCAGTAGAGAACACTTCAAACGGTGGCGGAATTGATGACGATTACGCAACTGGCGATAACGTTTTAGCGAATTATGCTCAATCTGGTGACGAGGTATACGGGTTTGTTGCGGCTTCTGCAGCAGCAATCGTTATTGGCGATCCATTAGAGTTTGATGGAGCTGGCGGATTCAAGAAAGACGCAGACGGTTCAAATACACAAGCGTACGCATTAACAGCAGTTGATAACAGTGCGGGAAGCTCAAAAGCACGTATCAAAGTTGAAATCTTATAAGGAGGATTGAAGATGTTTATATTTAACGAAGAAACAGGGAAATTAGATATTCAAAAAATGAGAACTAACGGCTCATTACCAACAGACGCATACAAGTTTTTTGATGAAGCCTTAGTCAAAGTTGCTAAGCAACAATTAACGTTGGTGCAAGACTTAAACGAGTATGGGCTTATTGATAATAGCTTAAATCTAGGTGATACGATTGTATCGTATGACAAGGTATCTGATATGTCACCAGCTGAGGTGTCAATGGATGGAATCACACGCTCACAAAACGGTGCATTATCATTCACAGAAGCAGGTGTCCCAGTACCAATTTTTAGAAAAGATTTTCCTTTAACAGAAAGACAGATTCAGTCGACATCTAGACTTTCAACTACTGGCATTGAAGTTGCAACACGAGTTGTTGCTGAATCAATCAACACCACATGTTTAAATGGTTATGGTCGTACAGTTGACAGTTTCCAATTATACGGATTGAAAAACCATCCAAACGCAAACACAGTAACAGCTACTAGTCCATGGGGCGGTGGAAGTGAAACACCATTAGATGATATTGAATCAATGATCCAGAAGTTACAAAATGACGGTTATGGTTACGCAGAAAACTCTTGTGTATTGTATGTATCACCTGATAATTGGGGATACATTGACCAAGATTACAGCACAACCAAAGGCGAAAAAACATTTAAAGAACGTTTTGAGTCTTACGCACCGATTAGAAAAGTGCAGTTAGGTACTGGATTAGCTGATGGCGAATTGTTACTAGTAGAAATGCGTAGCGATGTAATAGAATTAAAAGTGGCTCAAGATTTAACATTCTTTGAACAG
>Ga0209929_1000869_pt1 | contig 10909 bp, 9 predicted proteins | sample SalPon2_C_H2O_MG_2_FD_185731 | JGI IMG/M metagenome (GOLD analysis project Ga0209929, IMG submission 185731) | Salt pond water microbial communities from South San Francisco under conditions of wetland restoration - Salt Pond MetaG SF2_C_H2O_MG... ... | reverse complement strand
ATTTGATCAACAACCATTGAGGAGAGCTTTAAATAGGCAAAATCGGCAGAAACAAATCTAACTAGCCAACTAGATAGAATATCTAACAAGCATGCTGAGAACGAAACTACGATTAACATTATTTTAAATCTCATAGATAAATCGCTAAACAACATTAAATGATTTAATGTCATCAGAATTATGCCCATCGCAAATAAATGAAGGTGTGTTTCTTCTACAATAGATCCATAACTCTTTGGCTGTCTAAAAGTTTCCGGGTTGCCTAAATAATAATTAATAACTTCTTGAACTGTAAATCCAATCTTCGTCATGAAAAGAAAATTGGTTACAATTAGGCCGACGAAAAAAATTAGTGAAAAAAGAATAATTAATTTTAAAAATATTTAAATCATATGAGATCAAAAATGTATTAATAAACTTTGGTGGAAAGATATCAACATTGTCGACAACAAAAGATTGGTTTATTGAAGTTGAAGATTTAAGTCAACAAAAAAAATTCTTCTTAACAACAAATCTATTTCAAGTTCCACCAAAAAATCAAAGAAAATAAAAATTGGTAAAAAAGATGTAAGTCATATTTATAATTTCAAAGAAAAGATATTTGCAGAATATGAAGATATTACATTATCTGTGGTTTCTAAAGATCCTATATTCTGTGATGCTTTGTCTACATCTCTAATCGCAATGCCGATTAATGAAAGAAATATTTTCATAAAGAACAAAGAGATAGAAATTTTTATTTCGGGTAATTAAATATCGGGGTGAGAGGGCTCGAACCTCCGACCCCCTGTTCCCAAAACAGGTGCGCTACCAGCTGCGCTACACCCCGATAAACAATGGATTATACATTGTTAAAAGAAAACAACAAGATTCTAACCTAGGTAAAATTGTTTATTAAATGCGAAAATTTTAGAATATTCGTTCATATTATTAATCAGTTCACTATGGGTACCTGACTCAATTAATTTTCCATTTTTTAATACTATAATTCTATCCTTATCTCTGATAAGATTGAGCCTATGCGCAATAACTAAAGAAGTTTTTGCTTTAATGTTATTTAAATAAGTCTTAACATTTTTCTCTAAATCTAAATCTAAATTTGATGTTGCCTCATCTAAAATTATTACATGAAATGGCTTTTCTAGCATGTATTCAATATTCTTGATTTGTTTTTCACCCACAGATTTAACTTGGAAATTATTATTAGAATTTTGCTCATCAGGTGTAATATTAAAAAGTGGTGTATCTTGCATGACAACAGAAAAATTATCTCTAATTGAGTCAATATCAAACTCATTTAAATTAACACCATCAATCAGAATCTCTCCCCTCTGTGGCTTATAAAATCCTAGCAATAAATTTAAAATTGTAGTTTTTCCAGAGCCAGTTGACCCAAGTAATAATATCGAATCGCCATTATCAATCTCTAAGTTAAAATCACTTAAAACCCAATCCTCATCTTTATATGCAAAAAAAATATTTTTGAATACAATTTTCTTAAAGTCAGGATTAAACTTTTTATCTCCGAACTTATCCTTTTCAGTTGATATTATTTTATAAATATTTTCACTAGCTGCTAAGGCAGATTGCAATATATTGTATTTATCAGCTAAATCTAGAATTGGTCTAAATATCATTCGTAAAAAAAATAAAACAGCTAGCAACTCTCCTAGAGATAGTGTTCCTAATAAAACTTCCCTACCCCCAAACCAAACAATTACAGCTGTTGAGAATACAGACATAAATTCAATAAAGGGCCTAAATATTGCGAAAGTATACATTTGATCAAGATTTGCCTGATAATTTTCATTACTTAATTTTTCAAATCTTGAGAAATTATGACCTGACTTATTGTAAAGCTTAATTAAGGCTATACCCCTTACTGACTCACTTATAAATGAATTAAGTTGTGAAATAGTTAATCTTAATTTTGTGTATACACGTCTCAATCTTTTTCTATAAAGAAAGGCGAAGAATGTAATAGCGAAGGTGATACAAATTATTATGAGAGATAGATCATAATTAAATGTAAACATGACATACATAACACCTACGATTACAAAAAAATCTTTCAAAAATTGAACTAAAACGTTTGTGTAAAACTCATTTAGCGCATTTACATCATTTGTAACCCTAGTTGTAATTCTTCCTACACTTTGCTGATCAAAGAAAGACTGTGGTAGCTTCAATACATGATTGAAAATTTCATCTCTTATTTCTTTCATTATTTTCTGCCCAGAAATGTTTAATATATAGCTAAAAAGCGAGCTAAATAAAAAAACTCCAAGTATATAAAAAAATACTTTTATCGAGGTTTCTTTTATTTGTGCTTTAGTTGCTACTCCAGAAATTATGCTATCCACTATTTCCTTCAACTTTAAAGGTATCAAAAGTTCAAAATAAGCGACTATAGCCATAGCAACAAAAGCAATCAAGAGCCAAGAAATATATGGCTTAGCGAATTTAACTAGCCATTTCAAAATATTTGAATCGTTTATTTTATTATTTTGCATCTAAAGCACCTGGCAATATTCTTTGAATAGCAAGCAAATCTTTAAATAAACCATCTTGTTTCTCCAGTGATTTTGATGATCCTCTTTGTACAATTTCACCTGAATCCAATACAATAATTTCATCAAATAAAAAAATAGTTGATACTCTTGAAGAAATGACAATTAAGAATTTCTCTTTAAATGCATCTTTTATGTTTCTAAGAATCTGAAGTTCTGTATCCACATCTAATGATGACAATGTATCGTCTAATACAATCATTTCAGGGTTTTGGTAAATAGCCCTTGCTATTGAGACCCTTTGTCGTTGACCTCCAGATAAACTTACCCCTCTTTCCCCAACTATTTCATTGAGGCCACTCTTCATTTTTTCTAAATCGTTAATAAAACCAGAAATTCTAAGACACTCAATAATTTTATTCTTATCTGGATTTTCCTCAAAAAAAGAAACATTTTCTGCTAAAGTTCCAGAAAAAATTACAGGATTTTGGGGCACATATACGATCTTCTTTCTTATTGAATTTTTATCAATGTTGTTAATAGGAATATCATTAATATTGATATTGTCAGATTGGGAATATTTAAGTAATAAATTAATTAAGGTTGTTTTTCCTGCCCCTGTTCTTCCGGTAATGCCAAGAGACGAGCCTCTCTTTATATTAAAATTAATATTTGAAAGAATATTATTACTTGCCTGAGCAAAACTTACATTATCAAAAGAAATTTTATCAATCTCCTCAATTTTAACTAGTCCTGTCTCATCAGATTCAGTCTCTTGAGTCATAATTTTATCAACTCTTGAAAGACAAGCATTTCCTCTTTTTAGCCAATCAACAGCTAATCCCATTGCGACAACTGGCCAACTTAACATTGTTAGATAAACCATTAAGGCTGAAAAATCACCAATTGATAATTGGCCCTCTAAAACCATATTGCTTCCAAAAAATATAAATACAAAAATAGATAATCCAGATAGAAAAGTTATTAATGGCTGATATCCAGCCCATATTTTTATTAAATTAATATTCATACTTTCATAATGAATACTTTTCTTCTTAAAAAGATTTGACTGCTCATCTTGATTGTTTAAAGATTTTATAACTCTAATTGAGTAGATTATTCTCCTAGCTTCTTCAGTTAAATTAGAAAATGAATTTTGTACATTAGTAAAAAGTCTCTCGATAATATCACCATATTTAAGTATTAACAGGCTCATAATAATAAAAGGTCCTGAGGCATATAATGTAAAAATTGGCGATATCAAAAACATTGATATAAAAATAAATGTTAACAAGACTATTCCATCATAAGCTACCACAATACCAAAGCCACAAGCCATTTTAATTGTTTCAATATCATTAACACCCCTCGCCATAAGATCACCAGGGGAGTGATTTTGAAAAGAGTTTACATTCAGATTCTGAACCCTTGAAAAATAATTATCTCTAAGATTTTTTTCTATTTTTCGAGATGTACCAAGAAGAAAAAATCTCCAAACAAATCTAAAAATAGCCATAATGATTCCACAGATAATTAAATAGAAAGCATATTTGTTTAAATCACTTAAGACATAACTATCGCTTTGAGAGGATGCCAAAATATCAATTACTTTCCCTACTAGAATTGGCACAAGCAATTGCATCATGTCAACCATAGTTAAACCAACAATACCAAAAAAAATATTTTTTTTATGCGATGTAAGTAATGAATACAATGTTTTTCTTTTCATAATATTTATAATTAAAAAATGTGTAGTAACTTTCATTATAAATGAAATTATTGACAAAAAAGAAAATAAGGGTTTAACTACGACAATGGATTTAGGACTTGCACTTCCAATTATTGCAAACATTGAAGTTAAAGACCAATTAAAGATTGCTATTAAGGCAGAAGAATTAGGTTTTAGTTCTGTATGGGCTAGTGACCATATAATAATTCCTTCAGAATGGAAGGGCAGATTTTCTGATATTTTTCCAGATCCATTTGTAATGCTAACCGCAATTTCTCAGAATACGTCTAAGATAACTATTGGAACAAGTGCCATCATCCTTCCATATCGTAATCCAATCATAGTAGCTAAAATGCTTTCAACACTTGACCATTTTTGTAATGGGAGATTGATATGCACAATTGCACCTGGCTGGATGAAAGAAGAATTTAATATTTTAGGCGTTAATTATGAGAAAAGAATGGAAAAGACAAAAGAGTTTGCTCAAGTAATAAAATCATTATGGGAAAATGATCCATCATCCTTTAAAGGGGAATACTATAACTTTGAAAATGTATCATTCCATCCCAAACCATATCAAAAAAAATTAGAAATATGGATGGGTGGTAATGCTGATGCTGCTATTGAAAGAGCTATAGATTATGCTGATGGCTGGCAACCTATTTGGTTCAGTCCTGATGAATTATCAAAAAAAATTCAATATCTAGAGTCTTATTCTCAATCTAAAGGTACTAATATTAAAAATTATAATATTTCTCTACGAAATAGAGTTTTAATAACTGATGAAAAGAAAGTGGGTGATAATCCAGAGACTGCTCTTATTGGAACAAAAAATGAAGTCTTTGATAAGATTAAAGCTTATAAGAATTTAAAGATTAAAGAGGTTGTACTCGATTTTATATCTCCTAATTCAGAAGAAATAATTGAGACTATGGAAACAATAGGGAAAGAATTAATACCTGAACTTTAAGAAGTTAATCTTTGAACTACTCCTGTCCAATATTTATGCCAATATGAGTCTTCAACTTGTGCCTTTAATTCTTTTTTAGCATAGGTTATGGCATCATCTTTTCCCTGAGTAAAGAGAACTAGCTGCTCAGCAGCAGAATCCAATTCGTCCTCAGTAATTTCAATGGAATCCAATACAGAACTAACAAAACGGCCCATTTGAATTAGTGAATCATTTAAATCTGTTTTCTTTTTGTCTATATCATCAGATAATGAATCTAAATCGTTTCCGAGAATTTCTTTAGCTTTAGAAACTCTTGTTAAATAATCATCAACTGACTGAAGACTCCTCATAGAATTTTGCAGCTCTTTTATTAAAGTAGTTAATTGTCTTGAATCAGATACATTTTCTTGTGAAATTTTTGCCTTAGTTAAATCACCCATTATTAGCTCCTACAAATTTATAAATTATTATACCAGGCTTATTTTCTATATATTCGAGAAAATCCTCATCAACCACTTTTCTATATTTCTTCTTACTAGAGGCATGTCTGAACTTCAACTCATTTTCATTGATTATTAAGAAGCCAACATGAGATACATCTAAACCTTGACTACTAGATAAAATGCCTACAACATAAATCTTTTCATTTAATTTAGTATAATCCCTATTGTTTACATCTTCATAATAAATCATTTTATTCTCTAGTGGTATTCCGTTTAAATATTTTTTATTAACATCCTTCTTGTTTAAAATTTTATTTATTTTTTTGTCATTTGAAACTCTTTTCAGATTATTATCATCAGCCCAATTTGTAAAAAAATGGTTTCTTTTAGAAAAACTAATAACATTATCTTCATATCTTAATGATATTAAGTTACTCCTAAAATCTTTTTTTGAACTTGAAAGGGCAAGAGCATAAACATATTCTACATAAGTAAAACAATCAAGATTTTCCAAATCAATTGTTAATTTCTCATCAATACTTGCAGAACCAATTAGAACATTCTCTTTGTAGTTTTTATTCAATAAAAGTGCACTGTATGAAACAAGCTTTTCTTCAAGAGTAAGATCTTGGTACTTAATAACTAGATTATCAATTTGACCAAAATTTATAGAGAAAGAAGTGAGTGTTAGAAAGAAAAAAATAATGCTAACTAGATGCAATTTTTTTTCTTTTATCAATTTCATCAATAGCTTTCTGAACTCCCTTAATTGTTAAATTTTTACTGTTAGAGAACTGAACTGCAAGGTTAATCATAGTGTCAATATCTGCACCGTTAAAATCTTTTAATTTAATCTTAGAAATATCTTGTATGGTTACACCTTTTGATTTAATTTTTAAATCTAAAATCTCTTTTATTTCCTTGCTATTGGGAGAAACAGTTTCAAGTAAAAGGTCAAACCTACCTGATCTCAATAATGAACTATCTATATTTTCTATTCTATTTGTTGCAGCAAGTACTACGACATTATTAAGCTCGGAAAAACCGTCAAGCTCAAGAAGCAACTGGCTCATAATTCTTGAGGAAACAGAGTTTGATGACTCTTCGGATTTATTTTTTGAACATAACGAATCAATCTCATCAAAAAATAAAATAGCTGGAGCAACTTGTCTAGCCTTATCAAAAAAGTTTTTTATCATTTGCTCAGATTCACCTAAGTATTTGGATAATAATTCGGGACCTTTAATGGATATAAAGTTCATTCCACTACTATTAGCAAGTGCTTTTGCAATCATTGTTTTGCCTGACCCTGGTGGCCCATAGAGCATTACACCCTTAGGAAGCTTGAACTCCCCCTCTTCTTTCAATGGAGACAAAATGACTTGATTTAAAGTTTCCTTTAAATCTTTTAAGCCACCTATTTCATCCCATTTAACTTTAGGTGTATCAACAAAGATTTCTCTTATTGCAGATGGTTGAATATTAGAGATTGCATCGATAAAATTCCTCTCTGAAACCCTAATTGAATCTACTTCATCATAATCAATATCGGTTGAACCTATTAATTTTTGTACTGAATTTAGCGCCGCATCTTTACATAACATTTCTATGTCAGCACCAACAAATCCGGAAGTTAATGATGCTAATAAATCAACGTCAATATCATCATCGAGTGGCATTCCTCTTGTATGAATATTTATAATTTCCTTTCTTCCTGAGAGATTGGGTGGATCTAAGAAAATCTCTTTATCAAATCTACCTGGTCTCCTGAGAGCAGAATCTATAGAATTTGGTAAATTTGTTGCAGCTAGAACTATTATTTTTCCCCTATCTTTAAGACCATCCATCAAAGCCAAAAGTTGACCAACTATCCTTTTTTCAACCTCACCGTGAACCCTATCTCTTTTAGGTGCAATTGCATCGATTTCATCTATAAATAATATTGATGGTTGATTTTCTGCGGCATTTTGAAATATGTCTCTCAATAAAGCTTCGCTTTCACCATAAAATTTCCTTACAATTTCTGGACCATTTACTACTATAAAATTAACATCACATTCCTGGGCAATTGCTCTTGCCATCAAAGTTTTCCCGGTACCTGGCGGACCAACTAACAATATTCCACGGGGGGCATCAATGCCTAGTCTATAAAAGATTTCAGGGTGTTTCAAAGGAAGTTCAACAAGATCTTTAATTTTTTTTAATTGTTCGCCAAGACCGCCAACATCATTATAAGTAGTTACATCTTTAGTCTTCTCTTCACTGCTAAGTCTCTTAATTTCAATTTTGGTTTTTAAATTTAAAATAGATGAACCTGAAGGTGATGTTGCAACAACTTTAAAATCCTCAGACTTTCCACCTGGAAGTTTAGCAGTGATTGTATCCCCAGAAGTTACGACTTGACCATCAATTTTAGTTAATAAAATTTTAGAATCATCATTGAATAATAAGGATTTTGAGTTAGTAGGAGATAAGACTACTTTCTTAGTATCAATTTGCATTATTTTTTTTATAGTAATAGAATCACTTATCGACATCTTAATGTTGCTTCGAGTTATCCCATCAATTTTTATAGAATTTTTAGTTGAATCTGAAGCAGGCATTATTCGAATTGCAGACTTTCTTTTACCATAAATCTCAACAACATCTAAAGGTTCAATTCCTATTTCCTGCATTATAGTTGACGAAATTCTTGCAAACCCTTTGCCTGCATCTTTAACACCTATATCTTCAATTTTAAATTTCATATCTTTATTTTAATAGATTACCGATGGGTTATAATACTTCAAGCTTAAAGCTTGTCACTAATATGCCTTTAAATAATTTAAAAATTGTTAATTTTAGAAATATTCTTGCTACAGAGCTGGCTCTAAATAATGAAATAAATATTGTCCTAGGTTCAAATGGACAAGGTAAAACCAGCCTGCTTGAATCAATATATTTCTTGATTAATGGTAAAAGTGATAAAACAAATGATTGGAATGAAATAAAAAATATTAATCAATCAAATTTATATGTAGAAGGAACTTTTAATGGTTCAAATCAAATAAACAAATGTTCTATTTTTTTGGAAAATGGAAAGAAAAAAGTTCAGATTAATAGTAAAAAAATCAAGAAAGCTGAGGAACTCAAAAAGCTTGGGAATGTAGTTTTATTCAACAAGAATTTTATTGATTCAATAGAGGGTGCAAACAAACCAAGAAGAGAATCCTTTGATAAAATAATTTCAAACTACAACCAAAAGTTCAAAGAGCAATTAAGAGAATTAAAAGAGTGCTTATCTAGAAAAAGTCATATTCTTAGAACTTCAAAAGATGATAAGCTAATCAAATTTATTGATGAAAAAATTATTGAATTAAGTCTTTTAGTTTCTAAGAAAAGAGCAGATTGGTTAAAAAATCACATAAATGTAATTAACAAGTTGTCAGCAACATCTTCAGGAGAATACAAATATAGCTTAAAATATGAAACAAATTGTAATTCAAAAGATGCACTACTAAACAAATTAGATTTGGCAAAAAATAAAGAAAAATTATTATGTAAACCGTTGATAGGTTCACATAAAGATACATTTACATTCGTTAATAATAGTAAAGATATATTAAAATTAGGATCAGAGGGTGAAAAAAAAACCTTAGGTGTTTTAATTAAAATTGCGGAAATTGTAATTTCATCAAAAATTTTAAACAAAGATACAATTTTTTTAATTGATGAGATAATGAGCTACTTGGATAAAAAGAGATTAAAATTTTTCCTACAACTACTTAAAAGAAGTAAGGTTCAATCTATGATTACAAGCAATGATAAATCAATTATTCAAAATTTCGCAAATTGCTCTATTTTTGGAATCAAAAATGGAGTTTGTAAAAAAATAAGTTAATCTTAAAAAAATGATTAATCAGATAAAAGCAGATTTAAAAATAGCTCTAGTCGAGAAAAATAAGACTGCTGCAAACACTTTAAGAAGCATTATATCTATGTATACAAATGAGGAAAAAATAGGCAACGAGAAAATTATTGATGTTGAGTCAATAATAAAAAAAGAAATTAAAAAGAGAAAAGAAGCGATTGTTCTCTATGAAACAAATAATAGAGATGATTTAAAAAAAATTGAACAAGCAGAAATGGAAATACTTTCAAAATACTTGCCAGAACAGATTTCAGAAAAAGAGCTAAAAGAATGTCTAATCAATTTAAAAAATGAAATTTCTGTTAGTAAAGATTTTAATATTGGTATTTTTATTAGAGAGGGCATAAAATCTTATAGCTCAAAATCTGATAATGGAACAATTAGTAAGTTATGTAAAGAAATTATGGAGGGGTAATGTATGGAATGGAATTTAACAGACTTATATGAAAATATAGATTCTGAAAAAATAAAAAAAGATTTTAATAAATTAGAAAAAAATTCATTGTCTTTTGCAAAAAAATATCAAAATAAAATAAATGATAAGGTAACTCCTGGTGTAATTAATTCTGCTCTGGTTGACTTAGAAAAGATTTATGAAGGTTTGGGGAAAATTTCATCTTATGCATCTCTGCTCTTTGCATCCGATACAAATAATGAAAAAGTATCTCAATTTTATCAATCAACTAGTGAAAAAGTTTCTTTAATAAGAAAAAACTTAATTTTCTTTTTTTTAGATTGGAATAAAATTAAAAATTCGAATGCAAAACGAATATATTCTTCAGAGAAGTTAAAGAATTATAAAAATCTTTTAGAATCAGAAAGAAAATATAAACCATATGTTTTGTCTGAAGCAGAAGAAAAAATACTAGACCAAAAATCACTCACATCTTCAAGAGCATTTAATAGGCTTTTTGATCAGACCCTAAACAACATAATTTTTAATATTAAAATAGACAAAAAAAACAAAAAAATGTCTGAGACTCAAATATTAGCTTTGCTCTATGATAGAAAAAGGTCTACACGGGTTAAAGCAGCAAAAAGTTTAACAGATGGTCTAAATTCTGAAAAAAGACTAATAACATTTATTTTTAATCAGATTTTAAGTGATTGTAAAATAGTAAACGAATTGAGAGGTTATAAAAATCCAATAGACTCCAGAAATTTATCTAATGAAATTAAACTTCAAACTGTTAAAGGTTTAATCCAAGCATGCAATAATAATAATTCAATTGCACAAAGATATTACAAACTAAAAGCTAAAATTCTTAAAATTAATGATTTCAAAGACTATGATAGGTATGCACCTCTTGGTTCTTCTCAAAAAACATACTCCTTTGCGGAATCCAAAAGAATAGTCGTTGAGGC
>Ga0209929_1000866_pt1 | contig 10952 bp, 17 predicted proteins | sample SalPon2_C_H2O_MG_2_FD_185731 | JGI IMG/M metagenome (GOLD analysis project Ga0209929, IMG submission 185731) | Salt pond water microbial communities from South San Francisco under conditions of wetland restoration - Salt Pond MetaG SF2_C_H2O_MG... ... | reverse complement strand
CTGCCATCTAGATTATGATCTTGAAACCTGTAAATTCAATGAAACTGAACCCGAGCCTGAGTTCGATCCAACAACCGATTTCTAAACCAAACCCTCCCACCCCTGAAGCAGTTGCAAAGGCACAGTTCGTCGATAAGACTTACCAATGGAAGGGATCTACGGCGAATAAAGCTGCTGACGTACAACCTAATATTTAACGGACTAATCTTTGTTACCAACCTGTTTATCGTGGCAGGTGTTATCCGTCATTGGAACGACCAATGAGTGCTTACTTATTTGACCTCGAAACAGACGGACTTTACAATGATTGCACCCAGATTCACTGTGTTGGCGTTTATGATCTCGATGCCCGCAAAGCTTTGGTCTACAACGACCAAGGTGATCAAGCTCCGATATCTCAAGCTATTACCATGCTTGAAGGTGCGGACTACATCATCGGGCACAATGTCATAAACTACGACATCCCAGTGATCAAGAAACTTTACCCTTGGTTTAAACCTGAGGGTCAGGTTGTTGACACATTGTTACTGTCTCGTCTCTACCATGCAGACATCCTTGACATCGATCAACGCCGTAAGTGGAACATGATGCCACTGAAACTCTACGGGCGTCACAGCCTTGAGAGTTACGGTTATCGACTTGGCTGCTTCAAACAGGACTTCGGTAAAACGACGGACTGGAAAGATTGGAGCCAGGAGATGCAAGACTACTGCGAACAAGACATACAAGTCACCCTCCACCTATGGAATCATTTCCACAAATACCTGAATGGGTAACTCTTGAACATGACATCGCAACCATCCTCACCCGACAAGAACTACATGGATGGCGCTTTGATGAGAGCGCTGCATGGCAACTTGAATGTACTCTCAGAGGAGAGCTGGAAAGCCTTACTCAAGTACTTCGGGACCGGCACCCTCTCGTCGCAGGGAGCGAGTTTACTCCGAAGCGACCTAATCGAACACAAGGATATGTGCAGGGTGCCACATTCACTCGCTTAAAAGAATTCAATCCAACTTCACGAGACCACATCGCATGGGTTCTACAAACGCACTACGGATGGTCACCTTCTATCATGACCCAAACAGGGAAACCAATGGTGGACGAAGTAATCCTGAAGGATATTCAGAACGATTTCGCCCAGATGTGTTCCCGCTGCTTGGATTTGACGAAGAAGCTCGGCTTGCTGAGCGAGGGAGTGAACGCTTGGTTGAAATTGTCTCGGAGTTCGAGGATTCACCATCACTGTTCTGTAGCAACGGTGACGCATCGTGCAGCCCACCGCAAGCCAAATCTGGCGCAGGTGCCGAGTGACCTTGACTTCCGAAGACTATTCACGGCGTCGCCCGGTCTTTGTATGGTCGGAGCAGACCTATCGGGCATTGAGCTACGGATGCTTGCTCATTACTTGGCTCGGTATGATGGGGGTCGTTATGCTGACATTCTCCTTAATGGAGACATCCACCAAGTCAACGCCGACAAGATCGGCATCTCCAGAAGAGCCGTCAAGACTGTAACTTATGCATTTTTGTACGGCGCTGGAGACCAGAAAATTGGGTTAAGTTACGATGCTCAACTATCATCAAAACAAGCGACTGCAAAAGGTAAAGAGATCCGTGCTGCTTACATGGAGGCAGTACCTGGACTTGAGAAACTGGTTACGGCGGTTAAACAGAAGGCGCAATCCTCTGGTAAGATCCGTGGTATTGACGGTCGCAGCATTAGCTGTTCTAGCCCTCACAAAGCTTTGAATATGCTGCTGCAGTCATCCGCTGGTGTCATCGCCAAACGATGGATGCAAATTGTTAACCAAGAGCTACCACCCCACACCCACCAACTAGCTTTTATTCATGACGAACTCCAGTTTGAAACAAGACCCGAATCAGCTGACGATCTTTGTACATCCTTGGTACGAGGCGCTCAACGATCTGGGGAGTACTACTCCATGCGAATTCGGATTGACGCTGAAGCCAAACGAGGAAACAATTGGGCCGAAGTCCATTGAATGGGCTGCTGGACTGTATGAAGGTGAAGGTTATTTAAGTACAACAGGTAAAACTAATTCTGGTTATCGCCTTTGTTTGAGAATGACTGACTACGATGTTGTCAAAGCTTTTCATGCAACAATTAATGTCGGTAAATTTTATGGACCGTACCGACCTCCCAGCATGCCATCTCATTACAAATCTCTTTGGGAAGTAAGAGTCAACAGCAAACACGACATCTTCAAAGTCATCTGCGATTTTTATCCTTATATGGGTGAGCGTCGCCGTGCTAAATTCGATGAGTTCCTAACCACCTATGGCAACTAAATCTAAAACCGCTCTTGGTCGTGCTGATTTTCAAAGCCGCGCCAAGTACAAACACACTCACCAAGGCAGTGGTAGACGCTCTTTGCCTAAGAAGGGTAAGAAAGCTTACCGAGGTCAAGGACGATGAGTGCTCTAATTGACTGCGACTTCATTGTCTACAAAGACTGTGCTGCCGCTGAAACAGAGATTGACTTCGGGGATGACATCATCCTTGTAGCGTCTAGATTCTCTGATGCTCTACGCATGGTAGAGGAAGACCTCTATCGTATTGCTGAAGACCTTGGCTGCTTTGATGACTCTATTCTTTTCTTTAGCGATTCCGTTAACTTTCGCAAGGCTATTGATCCTGACTACAAGGGACACCGGAATCGAAAAAAGCCTTGCGGTTACAAGAGGGTTATCAACGCGCTCAAGAAGGCGTTCCCGGTTGTCGTCCTACCGCAACTTGAGGCGGACGACGCAATGGGAATCTATGCCACCAGATATCCTGGACAACATGTAATTGTCTCTCCTGACAAAGACATGCGACAGATTCCTGGTGACTTGTACAATTTAAAGGATCCAGTTGAAACAATTGATGAAGAGGAGGCACGACGTTGGCACCTAATCCAAACCCTCGCAGGCGACCAGACGGACGGCTACGCAGGAGTTCCAGGTATTGGAGTTAAACGTGCAGTCACTCTCTTCGAGAAAGAAGGATACACTTGGGAGACTGTAGTCAATGCATTCGCTGCTAAGGACCTGGACGAGGACGTGGCACTACGAAATGCTAGACTTGCTAAAATTCTACATTTCGAGAACTATGACTTCGACACCAAGACCGTCAAACACTGGGTTCCCCCCGCCGCCGATAGTTGAATTAACTGTCGAGCAAGACTTTAAGCTGAAGCAAATTGAGCTGATGCTTGAGAAAGCTAGTCGTGAAGACATCATTACTGTGTTCATGGCTTTACAACATCAATGTTTTGTCCTCGGTAACAACGTTTCACAATTAGTCAAACTATGGCCCGCACCAACGATTACGGACCCGGATACTATCAACGAGGTAATATCCCAGTTTGGGAGTTTATTCGAGACCAAGGATTAAACTTTCATCTCGGCAACGCGATTAAGTACATCTGCCGAGCAGGTTACAAAGGTATCGACGGGCGTAGCCTACAAGATGCCTACATTAAAGATCTCACCAAAGCAATCCACTACCTGCAAAATGAACTTGAAAACGCGGTTGACCCAGAGCCTGATGCAGCAAGCGAAGGATTTTCGGAAGAGTTTCCAGGTCAGGAACGATACTGGGATAGCTTCACGGACAATGCAGAAGCATTTGATCGTTGAAGAGTTTAAAGAATTCCTCGAAGCTGAACAGCTGCTGCTGAAAGACTTCACCCGCAACAAAGAAGACTGCCTGAAAGAACTGGCAGATTTGGTCTATGTCTGCTACCAATATGCTGCTAACATGGGCTGGGACCTCGATGAAGCTATGGATCGGGTCCACAAAAGCAATATGTCTAAACTGGATGACAACGGTCAACCAATCTTCCGAGAAGATGGTAAAGTGTTGAAGTCCGACAACTACCAACCCCCTACCCTCACTGATCTCGTTTAAAGAAATGTCCACCTCGCTCATTGCTCGCACTGGTCGTGTCCAGTCTTGGATTGACGATCCCACCTCCCGTCTACCCGTCTCTTGTACTGTATTTGTCGTCGAAGATTCGATGACTGGAGAAAATGGAATCGAAGCCTCATGGAAGTTTGCATCTAATGCTCTTAGGTTTGGAGCGGGCTGTGCTATCCATCTATCAAAATTGCGGCCCCGAGGAGCAGAGAATGGTAAGGGCTTGGTGTCATCAGGTCCCGTATCTTTTGGGAAGATCTACTCAACCCTGAACGAGATTCTTCGTCGCGGTGGTGTTTACAAAAACGGCGCAATTGTACTGCATATTGACGCTACGCACCCTGATTTGATTGAGTTTATTGAAACTCCTCGCAGTGAGCTTCCTTGGGTCAAGCGTTGTGTGAACATTAATGATGATTGGTGGGCAGAAATGCCTGACAATAAGCGTCAAGCTTTGCTGCAAGGTATCCGTAACGGTGACATCTGGTTGGTCAAAACTAAGGTAGACCGTGATGGTGAACGTATTTACGGTAATGTATGCCTTGAGGTGTTTCTCAAGAGTCGTGGCACTTGTTTGCTACAGCATATTAATTTGGCAGCATGTACAATTGAAAACCTTGAAGGTGCTTTCATTGAAGGCATGACGCAGCTGTGTGAGCTGCATAGTAAAACTGGAGTAGATGAATCAGGTGAGTACCTCCCGTCTGAGACTGATCGTCAAGTGGGTCTTGGAATGCTTGGCTTGGCTAACCTTCTGCGGCGTTATGACGTTAGCTATCAAGAGTTTGGCGAAGCTTTGAATCTTGTTAGCGGTGGTGTTATTTGCGACGACACTGACGCTGTACGCATCGCTCGTTCTCTTTATTTTGGTATTGAAAATGCAGCAGCCGTCGCACGAAAGTATCGTATGGATCGTGCTTTTGCTATTGCGCCCACTGCTTCTTGTAGCTACCGTCACAACGATTTGGACGGTTTCACAGCTACTCCAGAGATAGCACCTCCCATCGCCCGTCAAGTGGACCGTGACAGCGGTACCTTTGGCGTCCAGAGCTACGATTACGGTCCGGTTGAGATCGCATCGGAAGTTGGCTGGGATGCTTATAAATCAGTTGCGGATGGTATCATGAAGATGCTAGACCGCACGGGACTTCTTCATGGCTACAGTTTTAACTCGTGGAGTGACGTGATCACTTACGATGAAGCCTTTATTGAAGAGTGGTTAGATTCACCCCAAACCTCCCTTTATTACTCGCTTCAGGTTATGGGTGACACTCAAGACAAGACAGATGCCTATGCTGCCTTAGACGAAGAAGATGTCGAACGTTACCTGGAGTTTATTATCAATGATCCTGCTCCAGACTGTAATTGCGGCGAATGACCCCTTACGATAAACTACTTGCCAGGAAGCGAACCTGGACCCCCGTACAAACCACTGCAGGTAAACTTGTGGAGGGCGCTGAAGAAACTATTTATCGCGCCCTTGCACTCCGCCATATGGAACTGCCTGTAGGAGATTTTATTAATGACGCCCTCAAAAATGAAGTTCCGAAAGCAAGTGTGGACCTCCTTCGATCCAATATCAAGGACGAGGAGAATCACGACCTCGCGCTGGGTTACATCGCCAACGCTATCGGCACTGATCCGAAAGCTGAGGCGGAAGCCCAAAGGTTACGAGAAGCTTGGGTTGCGCATCCAGATCACACGCTCCTCAAAGCGTTGGTTGCCGAGCGTGCGATTTTCTTTGTGCTCCTCCCCTTTTTCCGTTTCAACGGTGACGCTGGACTCCGCACAGTAAGTGCTGACATCAGCCGTGATGAGCAAGTCCATGTATCGACTAATACACTTGTCTGCACGGAGATGGGTCTAACCTCTAGCCCCTCCCTTGACAAGCTGCGGAAGGCTACGATTAACTGGGTCATGGAACCTTTGAAGGTCGGTGCCTCCTCTAAATATCTGGACAAAAAATTTTGGCTGGATTCCAGCGACAACCTAATGTATCAGGGCAAAGCTCCCGAACTTTCTGACACCAAGAGAGCACGGATGCCTGCCTTCTTTGAACATGCAAACCCCAACCTCCCTCAGTATGCTTGAAGTTAAGGGGATGACTACTACATCCCTACTTCAAGAACTGTTCGATACCTTTCCACCTATCAACCCAACCCCACAAATGACGATGGAGCAGATCATGTATCAAGCAGGTCAACGCTCCATTGTCGAATGGATTCAATCTAAAATGGATGAAAGCTAATGTGCTTCGGTGGTGGCGGCGGGCAGCAACAAGCTGCAGCGCCCAACATTAATGTAACGCCTCAGACTCCAACTGTAGTAAAGCCTGAAGCTCCCAAACAACTTGCAAATACTTATCAACCTATTCAGAGTCAGCAGTATCAACCTGGATTTCAACAAGCAGGTTCAACTAAACGCCGCCAGGATTTAGCTTCTGGTCGTATTGCTATGGCAAATCGACGTGGTTTGTCTATTGGTGTTTCTGGATCAGCAGCTAATTTCCCAACTGGAGGAATTAACCTGTGAAGAACGCACGTGCTCGGTATGAGAAACTTACTTCTGTAAGGAATAATTTTCTCGACGTAGCTTACGAGTGTTCACGTCTTACTCTTCCTTATCTGGTTCGCCGTGATGAAGGTTACAAAGAGAATCATAAAACTCTTGTAACTCCGTGGCAATCAGTGGGAGCCAAGTCGGTGGTGACGTTGGCAAGTAAACTTATGCTTGCCCTTTTACCTCCGATGACCCCGTTCTTTAAACTGCAAGTTCGGGATGAGAAACTCGGTGAGGAACTTCCTCCTGAGATTAAGACTGAACTCGAAGAGAGCTTCGGTAAAATTGAACGCACAATTATGGATGTTATTAATGCATCCAATGATCGTGTTGTAATCCATGAAGCAATCAAGCATTTGATTGTTAGTGGCAACGCCCTTTTGTTTATGGGCAAAAATGGTATCAAGATGTACCCACTAAACCGGTTTGTTGTAAACCGTGATGGTGACGGTAACGTTCTTGAAATCGTAACCAAGGAGCTGATTTCCCGTGAGCTTCTTGATATCCCTCTACCTAAACCCAATGAAGCTGGCGGCAACTCCGGCTCTGGTAAAAACGGGAAAGAGGATGACGTTGAGGTGTACACCTACGTCCGATTGGAAGAAACATCTGGTCGCTGGGTCTGGCATCAGGAAGTTGATGACAAAATCATCCCTGGCAGCCGCAGTACCGCGCCTAAAAATGTTTCGCCATGGCTCGTTCTCCGATTCAATACAGTTGACGGTGAAGACTACGGTCGTGGTAGGGTTGAAGAGTTCCTTGGTGACCTACGGTCCCTTGATTCTTTGAGCCAAGCTCTGATTGAAGGCAGCAGTGTTGCAGCTAAAGTTGTATTCTTGGTATCACCAAGTAGTACTACTAAGCCTGCTACGCTTGCAAATGCTGGCAATGGTGCTATAGTGCAAGGCCGACCAGAGGATGTACAGGTTGTTCAAGTGGGCAAAACTGCTGACTTCCGTACTGCATCTGAAATGGCTGGCAGTTTGACTCAACGACTTTCTGAAGCATTTCTTGTTCTTTCTGTCCGTCAGTCTGAACGCACAACTGCTGAAGAAGTACGTTTGACGCAACTCGAACTTGAACAACAGCTTGGTGGCTTGTTCTCCTTGTTGACTGTTGAGTTCCTAGTTCCTTATCTAAACCGTACTATGTTTGTTCTGCAAAGGAACAATCAGGTACCTAAACTTCCCAAAGATCTTGTCCGTCCACAAATTGTGGCTGGTGTGAATGCTTTGGGTCGTGGTCAGGATCGTGAATCACTGACTATGTTCTTGCAAACTGTTGCTCAGACCATGGGTCCTGAAGCAATTGCAAAATACATTGAGCCTTCTGAAGTCATTAAACGCTTGGCTACAGCACAAGGCATCGAGACACTGGGTCTTGTTAAGTCTGATCAGCAACTTCAAGGTGAGATGCAGCAACAACAAACAGATCTGCAGAACCAAGAGCTGCTCAAGCAAGCAGGTCAATTGGCATCTGCTCCTGCACTTGACCCCAGTAAAAACCCAAACCTAATGCCACAAGATGACGGATCCAGCCCCACAGCGGAAGCCCCGAGCCCGGAAGTCTAATCCTCCTGAGCCAAAGCGCACCGCTAAGCCCGCTCAAGAAATTAAAAATGAAAAGGCACCTCTCATGGTAGAGACGCCTGAACCGAATCCGGTCACTGAGAAAAAACTCACACCTAAAATGACGCTTGGCGAAGACCCGTACACTGATGACGGTAATCGCTATGCTCCACGAATGAAGGTAGGCACCCCTACCATTGGTCGTTCACCCAACTATGTAAAAACTGTTGGCCTTGGTAACCTTCAAGTAACTACTGTAAATGGCAATTCTAACTTACGATCCGACTCCAGCGGATCAACCGGAACTGAATGAAGCTGAGCAAGAAGCTCTCGCTATTGGCGAACAGCGTGCTCAAGAAGAAAGCCGGATGCTGGCTGGTAAATATGAGTCAGCAGAAGAACTGGAAAAAGCTTACATTGAACTTCAAAAGAAACTAGGAGAATCTAACGATGGCTTGCGGGAAGAAGACCCACAAGGGCGGGGGCGGGAAGAAGAAGTAGAGGAACAGCAAATTGATGCTGACCCTTTGATTGATCTTCTCCAATCTGCTTCTAACGAATATTACGAAAACGATGGTAAGCTGAGTGACGAGACCTTTGAAAAGCTAGCCCAAATGGATAGCAAGGATCTCCTTGAAGCTTACATGCAAGTCCAATCTCAACCTCAAGTTGATGACTTTACTGCAGATCAAGTTACTGAGATTCAGAACTTTGTCGGTGGCGAAGAACAATACAACAACTTGGTTGGTTGGGCTTCACAAAATATGCCAGAAAATTTTGTTAACGCTTTTGATAACTTGATTAGCGTTGGCGATCCTGACATGATTAAACTTGCGGTGACTGGTTTGCAAGCAGCATTCCAGGAAGCCAACGGTTACGAAGGACGTATGCTGTCTGGCAAGCCTGCTCAGACTAAAGCTGATGTCTTCCGTAGCCAAGCTGAAGTGGTTGAAGCTATGTCTGACCCACGCTATGATAGGGATCCTGCTTATCGTCAGGATGTCTTTGCTAAACTTGACCGATCCGATCTTAATTACTAATGACTGACCATCCCTACGGTGTCCCTCATGAAGAGAAAGCTGAGCGTCTTAACGGTCGCTTGGCTATGCTCGGTATCGTTGCTGCTATTGGTTCTTACGCTCTGACCGGACAGATCATTCCCGGTATCTGGTAATGCGTAAACGTAACCCCAAAAAAAATAAAGGGCGTAACTCTCTTAGAATTGCTCAGCTTAGTCAACAAGAATTTCGTGACATGGTTGAGCAAAACATGGATAGAAAAAAACTGAACAAAATGTTTGGTCCTCCTTCACAAGGAGGGTTGCTTCGGTATCTACGTGAAACCGGACAAGCCAAAGGTCCTCGTTCTGGAGCTTAACATGCCTGCTAAAAAGAAACCTGCAACCAAACAACGCTTGGATCCCAAGTGCTGGAAAGGTTACAAAAAACAAGGTACCAAAGTAAAAGGTGGTACCCGTGTAAACAACTGCGTTAAGAAAAAATGATTGAATGTCCTGATTGCAACGTACAGGAACAGTACGTCCTAGAACAACTCCAAGTCAAAGCGGAGATCAACGACAAAACTGCCCTCGCTGTAATCATGGGCAACATCAAACAGGAATCTGGTTTCCGCTCCAACGTATGTGAAGGAGGTGCTATACTTCCTTACGACCAGTGCCTTCGAGGAGGGTACGGTCTTATCCAATGGACGACACACAAGCGCTATGATGGTCTTGGTTCTTTTTGTAAGCGCTGGGTCTGCGATCCTTCTTCCTTAGAAGGTCAGGTCCGGTACATGATCAATGAGAACCAATTCCGTGCGGAGCTTGACTCGTTCAGAACTCCTCATCAACCAGTTCCCTATTACATGAATGCTGCTTCCTACTGGTTAGGTTGGGGCATCTTTGGAAGACGGGAACAATACTCTTACGACTACCTCAAACGATTCAAATGAAAACTCTTGCTATCCTCCCCGCTGTCGCTCTGATGGCTGCACCTGCTTTCGCTGCTCCCTATGTTAATGTGGAAGCGAACTCCGGTTTTACTGGTTCTGACTACACCGGTACCTCCACTGATTTCCATGTGGGTGTTGACGGCGCTGAGGGCGTCGCATCTTGGTACATTCAAGGCGGTCCTACCGTGGTTAGCCCTGATGGTGGCGAAGCCGAAACTATCCTGACTGGTAAAGTTGGTGGTGGTGTTGGCGTTAGTGAGAAACTCTCCGTGTACGGTGAGATCTCCGCTGCCTTCGATGCTGTGAATAGCTACGGCACTAAAGCTGGTCTGAAGTACCGCTTCTAATCCTACCATGTGGTGGGTGGGTCGGCAACTTCATTTCTTCTTAACATGACTGCAACAATTGCACTTAAAAAGGAGAGCGCATGGGAGCAGTTTTGTTCCTGGGTGACCTCTACTAATAACCGTCTTTATGTAGGCTGGTTTGGAGTCCTGATGATTCCTTGTCTGCTAGCCGCCACTATTTGTTTTATTGTAGCCTTTGTGGCTGCACCACCTGTTGACATCGATGGAATTCGAGAACCCGTCGCAGGCTCCCTGTTGTATGGAAACAACATTATTTCGGGAGCCGTCGTTCCGAGCAGTAATGCCATCGGACTACACTTCTACCCAATTTGGGAAGCTGCTTCACTTGATGAATGGCTGTACAACGGGGGTCCATTCCAACTCGTCACTTTCCACTTCCTCATTGGCATCTATGCTTACATGGGACGTGAGTGGGAACTTAGCTATCGACTAGGAATGAGGCCTTGGATCTTTGTTGCGTACTCTGCTCCTGTCGCCGCTGCGACTGCTGTCTTCCTTGTTTACCCGTTTGGACAAGGTTCTTTTTCGGATGCTATGCCCTTGGGGATATCCGGCACCTTCAACTACATGTTGGTGTTCC
>Ga0209929_1000865_pt1 | contig 10952 bp, 11 predicted proteins | sample SalPon2_C_H2O_MG_2_FD_185731 | JGI IMG/M metagenome (GOLD analysis project Ga0209929, IMG submission 185731) | Salt pond water microbial communities from South San Francisco under conditions of wetland restoration - Salt Pond MetaG SF2_C_H2O_MG... ... | reverse complement strand
GTTAGAGGGAAACAAATATGTGAACCTTAAAAGGCTATTAAACCTATATGGGGAGCTATTTGTTAGGGAGTATAGGAAGAGGTTAAAAGCTGATGGAAGCTATGCAAGTGGCAAGGCTTCAAGGAGTCTTGAGTATGATGTTAAGATTAGGGAGTTAGAGTCTGAGTTAAGTGTAATAGGTGAGAGATATATTACAGCTATTAGCGATGGTAGGGGAGCAGGTAAGAAAGCACCTCCTTCAACAGCTATCCTTCATTGGATGAAAGCTAAGAATATTAGACTTAGAGACTCTAAAGGAAGATTTGCTGTACTTAGCGATTATAAAATGAGGGGGATTGCTTATGCAATAGCAAGGAGTATTGGTAGAAATGGATATGTAGGTACAGGTTTAATAGATATAGTTTATAACAACATAAAAGACACCTTTGGAGAAGAGATATTACAAGCTTTTGGAGAGGATATAGAATATACATTAGAAAGATATTTAAAAGACGTTAAATAATGGCAATTAAAAGAATACATGCAAGGAGTCCATACTACATAACATCAAAGGACTCACCTGTAGCACCACCAACTTCTACAATAGAATACTTTTCTGCAAATTGTGGAGATGTTAAAATATCAGATGGATTTATAGGTAGGAGAAATTATGTTCTTACTTTAACAGGAGATACAGGAGATATTACTATTGATTATTCAGGAGGTAATACACCTGTTAAAATCACACTATATTATGATGGGAGTTTAGTGAGTACAGGATATGTAGGTTTAGATGCTTACGATTCTCAATTAATTGCATTAGGGATAGACCCTTCAGATATAAACACAGGACCTACCTCAACTAAAACAGGTTCAATATCAATACCAAAAACAACTATTGAGCCAAAGGTAGCTACAATAACTGTAGATAGTCCTATAGTAAATGATAATTTGAGTTTGACATTTGATTGTCCTGATGTACCATCTACCGCACCTACTTGCCCTGATAGAGCATTAGTATTTCAAATATGTAATTCTAACTCTGCAAGAGATGATAATTTTAATGTTTACCTAAACAACAATTACATAGGATTCTTAGACCTTAACTCAAACTCTCAAGTAGGTTCTATATTTATTGCTACAACTAACGCATCTGCAGACCTTGTGTCAGGAGATTTTGTTTGTCCACTTACATTAATGGACACTTATAGATTTGACCCATCATTTGTACTTTATGGTACTAACACACTTGAACTTAGAAATGTTCAAAACAATGGTAATGGAAACTATGGTGTAATAGGAGTTAGAAACTATTTGGTTGATGGCAATGATTTAAGCACTCCTTGTGTAGTTGCTAATTTAACATACTCAGGTGCGTCAGGAAGCGATTTCACACTAACATTTGATTATACAGCATGTTGTCCTGAAGATTAGGCAAATAAAATAAAACAATAAAATGGCAAACATAGTAAACGCAACATTAAATCTTTGGATATATACAGGGGATTTTGGCACTAAAGATGAGGCAAACCCTAATTATATTATATATAAAGAGAAAAAAGTATCTGAAGATATAATTGTATTTGAAATAGGTGAGCTTGTAAGGGATTATACTGAGGTTTTGTTTACAGGGGATTATACTTCTATTCAACAATCAGCATGGGTTGAATGGAAAATGATTAGAACCTATGATGATACTACTGTAGATGAAACATTAGTTGGTTCTGCAATAGCATTTAATGGTTATGGTTACTTTGAAGATGGTATAAATCCACAATTAAGCAATGATGTATTAATAAGTAATACTAATATATTCCATAACTGCTCTCCTGATAATAAAATTTATTTACCACTATTAACAGGTGCTGAAGGAGCTACAAAGGTCAAGTACTTAGATGAATTTGGAGTAATTATTAGAGAGGAAGCTCTTGGTAGTGAGACTACAGTAACACTTACTGCAGACACTACTGAATATACTGCTGATGGAACTGCTATTACTGCAGATAGAACATATACTGTAGAGGTTGGAAGTGAGATAACAGATGAGGTTGAAGTTCCTGCAGATGCAAGCACTATTGTTATCACTCTTTCTGATGGCACTACAAAAACACTTTATGTTAAATGTATAGACTGCTCTAAATATGAGCCATATAAAGTATCTTTTGTAAATAAGTTTGGTGTTGTGCAGGATTTATGGTTTGATAAGAAGAGAACTGACAATTTAGATGTAAGTAAAGACTCTTACAAGAGAAATATATTAGATATATCAAGCACAGGTGTTGACTACTCCATAAATACAGCTCAGATGATGCCTCATAATGTAATAGGTAACAGAAGACTGACAATGAACACAGGATTTGTTACTGAAGACCATAATGAAGTCATACAGCAACTAATGCTTACTGAATCGGCTTGGATTCATGAAGAAGGTTTAGTTACTCCTATAGTTCCTAAAACAATGTCATTTACATACAAGACTACAACTGATGATAAGTTAATAAACTTTACAGTTGAATTTGATTATGCTTTTGACACTATAAACAACATAAGATAAATGCAGACTATACAGCTTTATGTAGATGGACAAAGAGTGGAGATGTTTTCTGATGAGAGTATTCAGTTAACATCATCTATTCAAGATGTCAGAGATATATCTAAAATATTTACAGACTACTCGCAGACATTTAATGTTCCTGCATCAAAGACTAACAATAAAATATTTAAACACTACTACAACAACGCTATTCAAAACGGATATGATGCAAGGTTTAGAAGTGAAGCAATCATAGAACTAAACCACTCTCCGTTTAGAAAAGGTACTGTTAGGCTTAATAGAGTTAAAATGAAGAATAATAAACCTTATTCTTATGAACTAACTTTCTTTGGCTCTATAGTATCTCTTTCAAGGATATTAGGAGACGATAAGCTAAAGAATTTAGATTTATCTGCATATAACCATGAGTGGACCTATAATAATGTCTTAGAAGGCTTAGAAACAGGTTTAGAGTTTAATGGTGATGCTGCTGCAGTTATATATCCACTTATAAGTCCTAAAAGAAGGTTTATATACGACTCTGATGCAGCTTATGACCCTAACTCATACCCCGATAATTACGCTAATATAGGCTCTGCTTTAGCTGAACAGGGGTTTCAACCACAGGATTTAAAACCCGCTATTAGGTTAATTAGAATTATAGATGCTATTGAGGATAAATACCCATTAACATTCTCAAGAGATTTCTTTGGAACATCATTATTTGAACAGCTTTATATGTGGATGCACAGAGGGGCGGGTCAAATAGAGTACTCTGATGGATTATCAACTCAAAACATATCTAATTGGACTTTAAGCTCAGAAAACCTACCTTGTTCATCACCTGAAACGGAAGTTGGTAAGGCTTTATTTTATAATGACTACTTCTATTTTAAATCTATCTTTTCATATATAGAGGGTGATATTGATGGTCAAGCTTCATTAACTATAACTCCTGATAACTTAGATGGAGAATATACTTATAAAATAATAGACTTAGTTTCTGATGTAACGCTATATGAACAAACAAATGTTAAGGGTGTTCAAACGCACACAATAGACATGTTCACTCCATCAGGTCAGAGCAGTAAAGATTGGGAAATACAAGTTCAAATATCTACAAAATCAGGAAGTACATTCTTACTTTATGATGCACAATGGTATATTAGAACGTATTTTATTGAAAAACGTGGAGATTTAGAGTGTTTAAACGAACAAACATACGAAGCTTTAGCTCAGGATATGATAGGTGAGGTTTTGTTAGAGAATCAAACTCCTGACATTAAAGTAATAGACCTACTAACAGGTTTATTTAAGATGTTTAACTTAACAGCTTATGTTAATGATGCAGGTACAATAGTAGTAGATACTTTAGACAACTATTATGGTAGTTACGAATCTGCTATTAAACATGATATAACTAAATATGTTAAGGTTGATGAATCTACTATCGAAAGAGTTCCTTTATATGGAAATATAGACTTTAGATTTGGAGACCCATATACTTTTTTAGCTGTAGAGTTTGAGGAAAGAAATAATCAGCAATTTGGAGCTGAAGAATTTAATGTTATTATAAACGGAGAATATATTGATGGAACAGACTATAATATTACATTACCTTTTGAGAAAGTTATATATGAAAGACTCGTAGATGATTATGATGATGGTGAAACTAATATAGCTTATGGTTGGTTTGTTAGTGAAAATGAAGATGCTGTAAAGGGTAACCCATTAATATTCTTCAATGTAAATGAGACTGTAGGTAGTAAAAACATATACTTTAGAAGTGCTGATGGAATTACAGTTTCAACACCTACGACATATAACAGACCGAGTAATGTAAACGAAGCAGGTACTCAAACATTAAACTTTGACCAAGAAAATGATGAGTTTAATTTAGTATTTAATGAAGAATCTTTGTTTAAGAATTACTATCAAACATACATAGAATCTGTGTTTAATCAATACAACAGAATAACCAAAATAAGTGCTTTACTACCAATTAAAGTTCTTGCTAAATACGAACTTAAAGATAGGTTTATAATAAACGGAGAGAGTTATAAAATAAACTCAATAACATCTAATTTATTAAACGGCAATAGTGAAGTTGAACTAATAGAAGATATAGAATAACATGGTAAAGAATATTATAGACTTACTAAATGCCTCTGATTGGTTGATTGGGGATGAGGACATAGACTTGGCTAAGGGTAAGTATAAAGCACCTATAACATACTCTGAGCTAAAACAAAGACTACAAAGATATAAAAGATACAAATAATGGCAGACTTAAACAAAATAATTAACATACAGGTTAATTTTGGAGATGGCAAGATAAAAATTGACAATCTAACAACAAGTATAAAGAATCTTGACCAAGCCAAAAAGAACTTAGGAACTACAATAGTAGGTGTTCTAAATCCTGCTTTTAATAGGACTGAGCAAGTTATAAAGGATGAAATAGCTGCTTTAACTAAAAATAGAGCGGCTATAGCTTCTACTTCTATTCAGTACATGATGTTTACTGATAGGATAGAACAGCTGAACTTAGAGATGACTAAGCTTCAAGGTAAATCTCTTCAAAACGCTACAACAAGAGTTGGTGCTTTAGGTAAAGGTTTTAGAGGCTTGAGAAACGATTCAGGTTTAGCTGCACAAACACTTGTCGAAGTTGGTAGAACTATATCTGATGCCAACTACGGATTTACTGCTGTAGCTAACAACTTATCTCAATTAGGTCATTACTTCACCTCTTTGATTGTTGAGTCAGGAGGATTAAGAAATACTTTTTCAAGTTTAGGTAAACAAATGTTAGGTGCAGGTGGTTTAATGATTGCCTTTCAATTAGTAATATTTGCTATAGAGAAGTTTACTTTATCTCAAAAGAAAGCAAAAGATGCTTCTGAAGACCTAAATAAAACACTTGAAGAGCAAGCTGATAAACTTGAATTGCTAAATAGAGCTTCTTTTGGAGATGAAAACTACATAGAAGCGTTAAAAAGAAACTTTAGCGAGCTATCTAATTACTTAGAAAACCTAAATGAATTAGAAAAAGATAATTATCAGTTTATTAAAATAGGTATAGATGCTCAAAAAGAGTTAATTCAAGTAAGAATAGCTCAAAACAAGCAATTAGAGGCTTTAAAGAAACTTAAAGAAGCTGAAGCTACATGGGATAAAACAAGTGCTGAATATAAAGATGCACTATCTCAGGCAGAAAATGATTTAGTTGACTTATACTTAAAAGAGTCTAAGCTATTGAAAATATTAAATAGCGAAAAACAAAAAGATATAGAATTAACTGCAGACCAAAGCGATTCGTCTAAAAAAAGAGTTAGGTTATTCAAAGAAGGTATATTAGATTTAACTCAATTAGAGGAAAGATATAGACAGAAGTCTTTACAGGATGAGAGAACAACTCAAGAGGAGCTTATAGAAATAAGAAGAGAGGCTGCTATTGTTGATGCAAGAATTAGATATGCTACCTTCATGGACAAGCAAAGGATTCGTTATGAAAACTACATAGCAGAAGAGAAAGATGAAGCTAAAAGAGCAGATGCTACAATTAAATTTCTTAATTCTCAAGCTAACGCATGGCAAGAACACAACAACGTAATAGCATCAATTAATTTAGCGTCTGATAATGAATCTGATATATTAGAAAGGCAAAAAAACCTTAGATTTGAAGGTCTTCTTAATGAGAGAGCTATGCTCGAATTAGCCGCAAAAACAGCCTCAAACAGAAGCGAAATTGATGGTATAGATTTAGCTTTTGAAGCGGAACAAGCAAAGACTCAAAGAAAAATAGACCTAATAAATCAAGAAAGGGATATTAGAATTGCAGCTAATCAAGATACTTTTGTACAAGACCAACAAATAGCTAATGAAACAGAAGCTTTAAACGTAAAAAGGCTTCAATCATTTCAACAAAAAGAACAAGCTAAACTTGCTATTGCTAATCAAGTAGGTCAAGCTATTATAGCTATTGCAGGAGAAGGTTCTAAGGAAGGTAAAGCAGTCGCTATAGCTATGGCTACAATGAATACTTATGAAGCAATAACCGCTGCTTTAGGAGCTAAACCTTATGGTCCATGGAATATTGCTCAGGCTGCCGCTGTAGGTGCTATGGGTATAATTCAGGTTAAGAAAATAATTGACACTCCAATACCAACCACACAAGGTGGTGGAGCTTCTGCGGGTGCAGGTGTTACAATTACACCTCCTGACTTTAATATTGTTGGTCAGTCTGCAAGTAATCAATTAGCTTCTGCAGTACAGGGTCAGTTTAACCAACCTGTAAAAGCTTATGTAGTGTCTAAAGATGTATCTACAGCACAGGAGATGGATAGAAACATAGTATCTACAGCAAGTTTAGGTTAATAATAAAACAAAATCAATAAATTAAGTTATCATTTTATGAAGACTATTGAACTATATATAGACGAAGAAAACGAGTTTAGCGGAATAGAGGCTATCTCTATCGTTGAGAACCCTGCTATAGAAGAAGACTTTATAGCATTAAACAGCCATGAAGTTAAGTTGGCTGAAGTAGATAGTGAGAAGAAAATCCTTATGGGTGCTGCTCTCATACCTAACAAAAAAATATACAGAACTAATGGCGAAGAAGAATATTATATTTTCTTTAGCGAGGAAACTGTCAGGAAAGCTTCAGAGTTGTTTTTATCGAGAGGTAAACAAAACAATTCAACATTGGAGCATGATGTCGAACTAAATGGCATGTCAGTCGTAGAGTCTTGGATAGTAGAAGACTTAGAGAAAGATAAAAGTAAAAAGTATAATCTTAATGTACCTGTAGGTACTTGGATGGTATCTGTTAAAGTAAACAATGACCAAATTTGGGAGGAGTTTGTTAAATCAGGTAAAGTAAAAGGTTTTAGTATAGAGGGGTTCTTTGCAGATGCTTCTAAAGATAGACCTAAAGAGTCTGTTCAAGAGGATTTTGCAGAGATGGAAGCTTTAGCTAAGATATATGCACTTGAGGAGTCATTCTTAGAGGCTCAGGGAGTAGAACTTGAATCTTATAGCGATTACCCTCAAGGAGCGGTAAACAACGCTAAGAGAGCTTTAAAATGGAAAAAAAAGAATGGTTCTTCATGTGGAACTTCTGTTGGTTGGACAAGAGCTAATCAGTTAGCTAACAAAGAACCTTTAAGTAGGTCTACTATTGCAAGAATGGCATCATTCAAGAGACATCAACAAAACAAAGATGTTCCTTACTCAGAAGGTTGTGGAGGAATTATGTGGGATGCTTGGGGTGGTTCTGCAGGTGTTAATTGGGCAATATCTAAACTAAAACAGATAGATGAGAACAAGTAAAAATACAGCTTATAAAGTACATGCTCATCAAACTACTGATGCTGAAAGAGTAACCTTCAATATAGAAGAGGGTGCTATGGTAACTACAGAAAGTGGTATATGGCAAGTCTATGATGGTGCTTGGAGAAAGATATATCCACAATCAGGAATAGGTAGTGGTTTAGGTTGGACAAGATATGATGATGGTGCTTTTACAGAGGTTTCTAAATTAACCTTAGCTGATGGTGTATCTATTGAAATGCCAAACAATGCAGCTTCTGTTTATAGAAGTTATGACGGAATAGATTACTATAACGGAACAACAAGAAAAGTATTAGCAGACAATCTAAACGATGTTTATGTAATGACTATTGTTTTTAAGTGTTCTGCACCTAATGCTAATCAGACATATTTGAGATTACAGTTAGATGCTACAAATGGAACTCCATACGAAAGAGTAGGTGTGGATATACCATTCCCTAAAGGAAATGATGTATCACACGAGTTCCACCAAGTATTTCAATATTATGCAGACCAAAACTTTGTAGATAATGGGTCTAATTGGAATATAGTAGCAACAGGCGGTGCTGCTCAAATATGGGATATTGTTTACTTCATACAAAAAACACAATCTTATGCGTGATAAAATGAAAGCTACTCCAAGTAGAACAAGTCCAAAATCATCTAAAAGAGCTTGTCTTTGTGATAATGGAACATACTCAAGAAAATGTTGTAAAGGTAACATTATAAATCAAGGTATAGGTAGTGTTACATTTATACCTGAAGACTAAGAAAAATACAACAATATTAAATACTCTTAGTTAACATAACATATTGTAATTAATTAACAATTAAATATATGAAAACCACAGAACTTGTAGAAAAACTAAAGAATGTTTTCCTAAGTGAAGAGTCTGTTGAAACTCAGCCTGAAGTACAGGAGGAAGTTCAATTAGAAGCTACACAGGAAGAAGTGGTAGAAGAAACTCTTGCTGAAGACATGCCTGCAGAAGATATAGCTGAAGATGCTATTGAAGATGTAGCAGAAGAAGTAGAGAAATACGCTACCAAAGAAGAATTAGCTACTGCCGTTGCTGAAATGAAAGCTATGTATGATGCCATTATGGAGAATATGTCAACAGAAGCTGAATCTGAAGTACCTGCAGAATTAAAAGAAGATTTATCTGCTCAAGAGCCTGCTGCTCAGCCAATGTCTCACGACCCTGAAGCTATGGTAGAGAAAAAACAATTAAATCTTTATGGACAAAAAAGACCACAGACAACATTAGACTCTGTGTTTGCAAAAATCAATAAACAATAAACTAAATAAACACAATTAAAAATGGCTACAACTACTAACATTACTACTACTTACGCAGGTGAGTTTGCAGGTAAATATATCTCTGCTGCTTTATTATCTGCTTCTACTATTGAGAATGGTGGAATTACAGTAAAACCAAATGTGAAGTACAAAGAGGTAATGAAAAAATTATCTACAAATGACCTTGTTGCAGATGCAACTTGTGATTTTGACCCTACTTCAACTATCACATTAACTGAAAGAATCTTACAACCTGAAGAGTTTCAAGTAAACTTAGAATTATGTAAGAAAGACTTCGTATCTGATTGGGAAGCTGTACAAATGGGATATTCTGCATTTGACAACTTGCCTCCATCTTTCCAAGATTTCTTAGTTGCACATGTTGCTGCTAAAGTTGCAGAAAAAACAGAGCAAACTATTTGGTCAGGAGCTAACGCTACCGCAGGAGAATTTGACGGATTAGTTACTTTAGCTACTGCTGATGCTTCTGTAGTTGATGTTGTTGCAGGAACTGTTACTGCTGCTAACGTAATTGACGAGTTAGGAAAAATCGTTGACGCTATTCCTTCTGCTGTTTACGGTAAAGAAGACTTAAACCTTTATGTTTCTCAAAATATCGCAAGAGCTTATGTAAGAGCTTTAGGTGGATTTGGAGCTGCAGGATTAGGCGCTAATGGTACTAACGCACAAGGAACTCAATGGTGGAACAACGGAGCATTATCTTTTGATGGTGTAAAAATCTTTGTTGCTAACGGATTAGCTGACAATACCGCAATGGCTGCTGAGAAATCTAACTTATTCTTCGGAACAGGATTATTGAGCGACCATAACTTAGTAAAAGTTATTGACATGGCAGACATTGACGGAAGTCAGAATGTTCGTGTGGTAATGCGTTACACAAGTGGAGTACAGTACGGAATCGGTTCTGACATCGTTCTTTACTCTTAATAACCAACATTAAATAAATAAGAAGGGGTGGGTGAGCCGTAAAGCCTACCTACCCTTTTTTAATAATAATAACCTCAAAAATATATAACAAATGGCTTGTGATTTAGCATTAGGAAGGATAGAACCTTGCAAAGATAGTGTTGGTGGCTTAAAAAACTTGTACTTTGTTAATTACGGAGATTTAGGAGCAATCACTTATGATGTAACTAATACCGATGTAATTGATGCAGTAGCAGGAACACCTGACGCTTATAAATACGAAATTAAAGGAGCTTCTTCTTTTACTCAAAACATTCAATCAAGTAGAGATACAGGAACGACTGCATTTGAGCAAGTAATTGAAGTGACTTTAAAGAAATTAACAATAGCTGACCATAAAGAACTTAAAATCTTAGCTTTTGGAAGACCTCATGTTATCATTGAAGATAATAATGGAAACTACTTTTTAGCAGGTTTAGAGCATGGTGCAGATGTAACAGGTGGTACTATCGTAACAGGTACTGCAATGTCTGATTTAAGTGGTTACACACTTACTTTAACAGGTATGGAGAAAGCTCCTGCTAACTTCTTAGGAGATACTCCTGAAGCAGTTGGATTTACTGTAGTTAGTGGTTCTTAAACATAGTACTTAAACATAGTAGAGGGATGGTTAGATTAATTTCTTTCCATCTCTTTTCTTTTGTGGGTATATCAAAATAAAAACAAAATTTAACTTTTCAGTTATCATATTATGATAAGATTATTACCTGATACAGAATCTCAAACAATCGCTGTTGTTCCAAGAGAGTTTCCTACTGAGGAGGCTTCTTTTGATAATGTTACTTTGGTTATAACTGAGGATGGTACAAATATATC
>Ga0209929_1000857_pt1 | contig 11019 bp, 18 predicted proteins | sample SalPon2_C_H2O_MG_2_FD_185731 | JGI IMG/M metagenome (GOLD analysis project Ga0209929, IMG submission 185731) | Salt pond water microbial communities from South San Francisco under conditions of wetland restoration - Salt Pond MetaG SF2_C_H2O_MG... ... | reverse complement strand
GTTTACACAAGTATTTTAACTCGCTCAAAAAAAAACTGAGCCCAACTTGAAATTTGAAATTTTCAAAAGGTCGCAAGTATTATACAAACGAGTTTACACAAGTATTTATACACTTCTTCAAAAAAAATGCCAGAGCTCAAAAAAATTAAAAAGGTCCACCAAATCTTTTGGGATTTTAAAAGAAACCGCACATACGAAGATTTTCCCGAGTTCAAAGAATTTGTTGATGTCACTAAAAACTTCTGTGCCGAGCACGGTTATAGATACAAGATGTGGTCTAAACAAGATTGCAACGAATTGATTGAACAAGAATTTCCAGAGTATAAAAAATTGTGGGATGATTTCCGTATGGATATTCAGAGATGTGATTTTATTAGATATTGCATCATTTACAAGTATGGGGGACTATACTTAGATTGCGATGTCAAACCAATTGCGAATCTAGATAGAATTTTTGAAACCGATCAATATTTTGTCCATTGGAACGATGACAAAAAAAAGAAACCATATAACGCAATTATGTTCGGAAAAAAGAAAAATCCGCTGTTCTTAGAAATTATCAAAGAATCCAACAGAAGTTTTTACGAAAAGGTAAACATAAAAATTTATGAGACTTGGACTGGAAGATTTGTCTTTCAAACTACTGGTCATACAATGTTGGAAAGAGTTTTCAAAAATAACCATGTTCAGAAAACAACTTGTATTCATGATGTATTATATGTATACAATTCTTCAAAAACTTATGGCACGAAACAAAATTTCGTGGGTAATAAAGAAACAGCCTTGTTTCAAGATAACAATGCTTCTGTTTGGTATCGTGAAATATAAAAAAAAACCATTTCTTATGTATATTAATTTTTTATGTTCGTGCAGAAGTTTTTGCGATTCCGTGAAAAAACTTGCGATCGCTACGAAGTTTTGCGATTCCGTGAAAAAACTTGTGCTCATTTTCAAATTTGATTTCTACAAAACAAATAAATAACACAATAAACATAAAGATGGAATTTGCTCTTAGTCAATATGATCTCATGGAAAAAATTGGACAAGATGTTAAAAACATCCGCGAAACAGAAAAAAATAAAAAATTATATAGTGATGTCATAAAACATCTTGATGATTATATGGATTATTATGAAGATTCAATTACTCCCGAAATAATTTATAATGCTGATCTCAGATGTGATGTTAACTTTCTTGAATTTAATGACTTATATAACGAATATGAACATATCATAATGAAATCGCATGATATGGATGAAGAATCATTCAATGATTGGTGTGATAATTGGTATTAAATTTAATTCGTTAATATTTAAAAATTTATTTATATTATTTTTTATGAATGATCAAATTGATAAACTTGATTTCGTAAAAAAACTACCAGAAAAAAAATATCCATCTTATCATCAAGATTATTATAAATCATATTATAAAAGAAAAAGATGGGATGTGCAATTCGGTCGCAAAACAAATGAACAAAGAAAACAAATTTTTGAAGATAGTAAATTAAAAAAAAAATCGGGAACATACATTTTAAAATTTGATTAATTTTAAAAGATATCTTCTAAATATTCAATGGTTTGTGTTTATGGAAATAAAGGAAGTTTAAATATTTATTGGAAAAATAAATATATTGTTGGATTACCACTATCTGATACAAAGGATTTAAATTATTATTTTAATTTATCATATGAAACCATTAAACAAGGATTTCAATCTGAACACGATATAGAAACTCAATGTCATGCATATTCTAAATATATGAAAATAATTTTAAAACAAATAAATAATAATGAAGATATAGATTTTCAAGATCTGGTTATGGCTGGGGTCTCCGTGCTTGCTCTTGTTAAATTTAAAAGAATTGATTTAGATGATGTCTCGTTAATTTGTGGTAAAAAAAAATATAAGTGATTGTATGAATAAACAAGAGAGAAGTGTTTATAATAAAATAAATTATCAAAGAATTAAGGTTCAAAATGATAATTTTTTATGTGGTATATATTATATGATAATTGATAAATCCCATTCAAAAGGAGATCTTGTTGATATTATTAATGATTTAAATTTACCAATCGTGCACTCGCATCAAGATAACAAAAAAGATCTTCAAATTAAATTTCAAGAATGTATGAAACAAAATTTTAAAATAAAAAAAAACTTTTATGGAATTGAAAATAAAGAACAATTGATAACATATCTTTCAAATAATAATCCCAAAAAAACTTTATCAATTAAAGAAAAACAAGGCGTTATGATGATATGTAAAAAAATTATTCATTATTGTAAAAATAATTATGATCTTAATTTATCTAGTTATGATTCTATAAAAGATATTGAAGATGATATGGATTATATAAAACAATTTGGAGATATCCCATCTTGCAGAAGATGTTGTAAATTAATTAATAAAGATTATAAATTTAATAATAAAAATTTTAAACCATTGATATCACCACAAACTCAAAAAATTTTAGATGAGAAAAAAATTAATAAAACTGTTTATTGTTATAATTTATCAATCAAAAGAGAGAAAATAGAAGTATCTTTTGATTAATGACCATCTCCAAGAAATGGATTGATAACTGGTGGCATCGGATCAATAACCATTATTGGATCGGGAGCATATACCATACATTCTGGTGTTCCCATAGCGAAACAATACATCTCCGTGCACATTGTTATTTTTCCTTCATTAACGCCACAAGTATTACAACCATCATTCCAAGTTAAACAATTTGAAGGGATCTGACACGCTTCTTCCCACAATCTAACACATCTTCCAAGTATTTCACAAAATGTATAACCAGCAGATGTTATACAATTATTTACATCCCAATCAGAACCCGGTGGTTTAATTGGCATTATTATTTATATTAGATTTTTAAAAGATATCTTTTTAATTAATCAAATTTAAGGGGCTGGTATGGGACCATCAATATATTCTAATTCACCGATTTCTTTTTTATAAATTTTTATTGTATCTAAACCATTACAAATTGATGGTTTTGATATTTCATAACTTTTAAATTTACTTTTGAAAGTATCAATGATATCATCATCCACTATTGGTGATAATTCTGTTAAACGATCATATTCTGCACGACATATCTTTAAAAAATCGTGGCAATTTTGTCTTCTTTTTGGATCTAATGATAATTCTATTTGAATGGATCTTTGTAATTTGGACCAAGCAACACAACAAGATCTGCTACTCTCCATATTTTCTGCTACCTTTAAAAAATTTTGTAATGTTGATAAGACACCAGCAAATAAATTTAAACCACCAACAATTGCAGTCGCTAGTTGTTTACTATTTTCTGGAACATAAGAATCCATACCAAAATTTGCAGTTCCCGTTAATGTTGATAATATTATCACAGGAATTGAAAAACAATAATATTTATATCTATATTTTTTTTCAGATCTTCCATACAACCACCGCCAACAAGATGCTTTTTCTGCCCATTCTTTTAATAATAATTCTACTTCATCTGACCAACATATTGAGTCACTCATTTATTTATAACAATATTTTATTTTACAAGATATGTTCTAAAATTATTTCCATTCATATAATTCTGTACTATGTTTCTTTTTATTTTTTCTTATTTGTGATTCTATACATCTTTCTACATAAATTGATGGATAATAATAATATGTATCTACTGGAATATTAAAAAATATAACATCTATCGCTCTAAATCTTTTTAATGTATCTATATATTTTATTATTTTTTCTGCTACTTCATATGTTGGTATAAAATATGAAACAGTCATTAATATACGCATCTTTGATTTATCTAATTTATTAATTCCTTCTTTTGATTCGTGAACTACTTTTTTATTATTTGTCATTAACTTATGGTGAAAAAAACCACCAAAATAAATCAATCCATCTCTTGGTAAATCAGCGGGATGTGGAAGATGTCTTACTAATTGTGCATCATCTTCTAGAATCAAACAATTATTTATTTTATTTTCAACTATATGTTTTAATAAATTATAATGTGATAAGAAACAAGCACATTTGGCTCTATGTTCATTCTCACTTAAATTATAATATGATATCATTCTTCTAAAAACATCGTGATGTAAAGGTAAATCTTTATAATCCGTCGCTTCCCATCTTGTATATGAGTCATCAAAATATTTTTCAAATCTATCTTGTGATCTATTTAAATTAATTACAAATTTTGTAATCATATTATTTTATTACAATATAATAATGGAATTTTTTAAAGAAAAATTTTTTAATATGTTAATTTTTATATTTGATAAATTAATAATGTCAAGTCATCCTTTATCACACAAAATTCTCTCTGATGTTGATAGACGATTAGAAACCAGAAAACCAATTGAAGCAATTAAGGATGATATTGCAGATATTAAATCTGAACTTGTTCATATCAAAAATTATATCAGAAAAAATGAAATTAGAGAGCAATTAAAAGAAGAAAGATATAAAAATGATAAATATGAAATTCTTGATAATAATAGAGAACCAGATGAAAAAAACAAATCGTGGTTCTGGTAAATTTAAAACATAAATTTATTTTCTTTGTTAATATTATAAATGCCGAAAGAAGTTCTTCCCGAAATAACTATTTTAGTTCCAACTTATAACCGTGCTAAATTTTTACCGCTTTTTTTAATGAATCTCCGTAACCAAATTTATCCCCACCACTTACTAAAAGTTTTAATTGATGATGACGGCTCAGAGAGATTCATTAAAGAAAATGAAATGGATGATGTTAAAAAATTAATACATCCCATCAGATTAAATTATATGTATTCAACTAAAAAGAAAACTATTGGTCAGAAAAGAAATAATTTATGTAAAAAGGCAGATACTAAGGTCTTCTGCTTTTTTGACGATGATGATGTAATGCTACCAACTGCTATCACTCACACATATGAAACTATGATTAAAAATAAAAAATCTTGTGCAGGCAGTGACAAAATGATTTTTTGTATGACAAGTGATGATTTTAAAATTTATGGAATCAATTGTGGGAATAATGTGAAATTAATTCATGAAGGTGGATGTTTAATGATGACCAAGAAATTTTTTAGAGCATCTTGTGGATTTGAAAATTCATCAAAAGGAGAAGGTAAAACTTTATTTTATGGGATGGAAAATTGTGTCGCTATAACTGATATTAGTAAAGTTATGTTGTGTATCCAACACGATACGAATACCGTTGATAAAAAACAATTTAATAAAGAAGAAAATAGAATAGATATTGAAATATCTGATGAAATGAAAAATTTATTAAAACAAATTTTAGAAATTTGATTTATTTTAATTTAAACCTTTTTTTAAAATCTTTTATAGATGCACTCCTTGATGGTAAATTCCAAAGAACCCACCGTGCTAATGCTCCGCTGGTTAAAGGATTGCTCCAATCTTCTCTTTTTCTATGGCGGTCTAAATATCGTTGTTTTCTTGCTTCGTCTTTATGAGTTGGGAAATCACTCATTCCAGCTGATCCAGCGTGCACTGTTTTGGTTCTTCCGTTTTCAAGAGTAAATATTGCCATAATCTTTTTCTCTGGTTTATTTGATTTTTTTATTACAACAGATACTGGTTTAGAAGACATCTTTATAATTTACAAAATATTTTTTTTATAATTTACTTTTTTGAAATTGCCGAATGTGCCTTTCTTGCAGTCATTTTCGGATCCTTTCTCATTTGACCCATAAGCTTCATACGGTGCGAGCGCTGTTCTGTTAATGTCATCCCATCCTTCTTCATTTTAGCCATATGTTTATTAAGATCTGCCTTTTGCTTATCAGTCATCTTCTTGGACTCTCTCTTTGGCTTCACTGGGGCGGGTGCTGGTTCAGGGGCTGGGGTATCAGATTCATAATCACTCATTTTAAATATATAATTAATTAAATAAAAAAAATAAAATATAAACTTATATTAAATAATTAATGGCAAATCAATTTACCGATATAAAAATCATTGAATGTAATCGGTTGCATTCCGAAGAAAGTAAATCAAACAATAATGAAAATTTAGCATTATGGAAAAATAATTTACAGGATATCTTACATTTAGATGCTGGTGATAAAGTTTCTGTTCATAGTGCTATGATTTCTCAAAGGGGAGCGGGTCAGGCAAATTCTATTGAAATTAAAGGCATCGGTCTTGGTTTTACAAAAGAATTTAATTTTACAACTATTGATGGAACAAATGCATCTGAATATTTACCAACTAAATATGAAGTTCTTGAAGGGAATGCATCTTCACAAACAATTGAAATTAGAGATGATACATTAAATTTTAATGTTGGATATTATTTCAATATGAATGGTCACAATTATATACATCTTCCAAGGAGATGGTGGTATAAAGAAGAAACACAAGCCAATAGAGCAAAACAATATGTAGATCCCGATGAACTCGGCGCCGGACTGACTGAATTTAGAGCATTTAAAGATAATTTCTTTTTTTATGATGATTATTTTCAAATAATTGGAAGTGGTGCTGATCTCGTTGCTGGTAAAAAATTTTATAAACCAAGAAACAACAATGATAGATATACATTAATGGTTCGTGATAAAACATATTATAGTGAAACATCTGCTAGTGGTAATTTACCAGATTATCCAAATAGAGATCCAGAAAATGCTATTTACAGACAATATAAAGAATTTAAATCAATTAATATTCCCGCAGGATTTAATTCACCAGAATTTGTTGCTACCGAAATTACAAGACAATTATCAAACATAACAGAAGATAGAACATATGAATTTAAAGGTAATTTTCAAAATACGGGGGAGCCGGATGATGTTGAACCCGGATTTCCCATAAGAGCTTATAAAACAATTAACACTGAAACATATAAAGCATTTAATGTCGCACATACTTATAAAGAAACAACCACAGAAATACAAGAATCACCATATAATGGTTCTTTCGGTGTAATTGAAGAAGATTTTAGATTTTATATAACTGCTGATGGTGATGGTAATAATGCTTCCGGATATCAGTGGTTAAGTCAATATCATTTAATCGGTTGTAAAAGACCAGAATTATATGAAAAAGGTAGATTAGTCAATAGATTTTCTCTGAGTGGTGATATATATCGTGGAATATTTGGAGCACCACAATCTGGGGCTTCTTCTCTAAATGGACAACAAAAATTTTCAGTTGCGCAGGATTATACAAGAGAAAATTGTCAACGATGGAAAGATTTTTTTGATGTTCAAGATTTATATCCCGAAATATGGAATATATTTTCTGATCCAAGAACTGGTTATGCTGATGGTGATACTATTGAAAATTCTAGATGGTTTCATATAAATAGATTTGAAAATGCTTCTCAATCATATACTGGTGATACGAATTCAAATGGTAATGCTATGCTCGGTGATAGTGGTTATATTGATCATAGTTGGAATACTAATAATGCATCACAACCAGCATCAGCAATTTGTCCAATATATTATGATCCCACACAAAAAGATGAATTTTATGAAGATCCAACAAATGATAATGAATATACTTTTGGGTGTATAAAAAAAAGCACAACGGGTAGAATTCAATTTGTTTTCACAGAAAATAATGGTTGGGGATCTGATTTTTTTGATATGTTATTAGCAGGCTCAGAACAAGTGAATACAATAAAAGCACGAAAATGTGGATTTGATATGCATTTTTCAGCTCCGGGTATGGCTTATGCTCTTCCATTTGCTGGATGGGATGATCAAGTCTATCAATTTAATGGTACTCATCCATATGGTAATTTTCAATTAAGATCTGGTAATGCAGGAGATGATTATCCTTTGGGTGATTACAGTTTAAACAGCACTCTTTATAAAAATAAATTATATATTGGGGCAGATTCACCAAAATTACAATGGAATGGAACTAATTTTTTATTAAGAGATTTACACACACCAATCAATATAACTTCTACAAATGTTGCGGGGACATCATATCAATTTACTAATATCAATACAAAAGAAGCAGAAGATGTTGGACAAGTTGTTTATCAAATCAATCCAAGAGAAAAATTTAATGATTGGACTCCCGCAAGAAAACCATATAGATTTACTCAAAGTAGTACTCACGCTCATACAGCCAGTTTACAAACAGAAGAATTAAATCAAAATCTAGAAGCGTGGACAATTTATGATGCTTTATGTGGTATTTTTATAGAAGATTTAAATTTATCTGAAAATGAATGGGTCGGTAGTTTATGGGATTTGTTGGGGTTTTCATATAGACAATTTCATTCATCAAATCATTCAAGGGTTCAAAGGATCACAAATAATAACATTAATAGTTTATCAGTGATAACAACATCAGCAGAAGTCAATCAAGGAGATAGTAAATTATATATTCAAAATCCATTTGGCATTCCAATGTATAACAATATGATTCCGGGTGCTGTTCAATTATTTGAAGCAGAAAATGATTCAAATGTCCCACAAGGTATCAATTATCCAGAAATAAATATTAAAACGGAATCATTAAAAATTGTAGCGGATAATTTACCAACTAGAATGATTCGTGGATATTACACAATCAGAAGTAATATTTTAGAAGGAACACCATTTATCGGTGGAAAAGTCAATAATACAACGATGCCAATTATTGGTGTTGTAGATAAAATCAATGGTGATGGAGATTTCTACTTCCAACAAGAAAGTAGTCTTGAATTTACTATCACGAAACCATTAAAATTGGCTTCTGTCAGTTGTTCTATCCATGATCCGGACGGGAGTTATGCATCAACATCTGAACAAAATTCTGTTTTATTTAAGATACAAAAACCAATCAGCACCACTTTTAATGTTCTTGAAGAACTTTTACAAGAACAGCAACAAAAAAAATAAAAATTTGATTTATAAAAAAAAATATTATATTAAATATAAATTAAAATGGGTCATTACAAACAAATGGAAATCATGCTCAAAAGAAAAGATCGTAGTGATTTATTGTTACTAATGCGAAGGGAATATAGACAAATGGAATTTCCAGATGATATGGATAGACAAACTGCAAAGAATGCATTTTGTGTAAATTATCTTCTTGAAAAATATCCGGAACCAGTGCCAAAACCAGTGAGAGTTAAGAAATAAATTTACGATCAATCAATAATTGATATTTTTCTGGTGATTTTTCTTTGAATTTATCTAGATTATTTTTCTTTTTATAATAATAATATGAACTCTTTGCAGTTATAAATTCTTTATCTTCTTGATATTTTTGTAATTTTTTATCACGATATCCATTTTTATCATCGTGATAAAATTTATTTGCCCTTTCTCTATTTTTAATTTTATATTGTTCATCATTCTTTTGAACATCGTGATAATATTTTTTTTCACGAACCATTTTTTGTTTATAACTCTTAATAATCTTCTGAATTTGTTCATCAGTCAGATCAATATTTTCCATTTTATTATTTACTATATTTAATAGAATTGATTTATTTTTAAATCAAATTTGGTCAAAATCTATATTTAGTTTTTCAGAGATATTATAAAATAGATCTTCTAAATCATCTTCAACATGATTATTGATATCATCAATAGATGTTTTTTCAATAACTTTTTTAGCAATAAATTTTTCAGTTTGTTTATAAAAGAATTTAGTAATTTCTAATTTTGTATTTTCATCAAGATTATTAAAAGAATGTGGAACGGTTGATTGATTGTTTTCCATTATTTGTTTTCTATATATACTATTAGATTAAAATACCTTTAAGTAGTTTAATCAAATTAAAAAAAAAAATTAATTAGTCAAGGGAATTAGTGTGTCAAAATAATTATTCTTCTTTATTTTTTGCCATCTTCTCATAAAAATCTATTTGTTTTTGTGCACTTTTTCTATCATGATCACGCATTGCTTCAAAATGTTCTCGTTGTGCTTCTAGTTTTTCTTCTAGTTTTTTTATTTCTGCATCTTTACGAACTATTTCGTTATTTCTATCTGTTAACATATTATTATATTCTCTCATAGAAACATTATTTTCAGATAGTTCTTCTAATTCTTCTTGTAAATCACCGACTTGCCTTAAATGACTTCTTACCATTCCATCCATATATCTATAATCAAATTTATTAACAAATTCTGGTTCTGTATTTGGTTCTAATCTTTCATAAGCAATTGATAAACCAGTCAGAAACATTGGAAAAACTAATTTATCAAAATGATAAAGTAAATTATCTTCCTTCCATCTACTACTATTCTTTTTATAATTTTCAATAACTTTGTCTGGTATTTCTGGTCTCAATAATTTTAAAAGATCTGCTTTATCTGTTTTTCTAAACTTTTTATTAGAATCAATGCGGGATTGCGCAATTTTGCAAAAATTTAGAAGTTTTTCTTGTTCCATATATACTTATTAAACATAATCTTTAAATCCGTTTATTTTTCTAGATTTTTAATAATATTAAGGGTTTTCAATAATATTCAAAAAATCGTCATTGAATTCTAAAAACCGTAATAAAAGTAGTGTTTTAAAATGAAAAACAAAAGTGTTTTAGAAATCTTCTGTTATAGACAGTTTAGTCCAAAATTAGAAATACGGTATTTTATGACGGATTTTTGAATCAAATGAGTATTTTTAATTTTTCTGTTTTCTATTCAATAATTTAGAAATTTCTTTTAAATGATTCATAATTTGTATATAATCTTGTTCTTTAATATTTTGTCTATTATCATAAATAATTTCACTAACTGCTAAAATATGCAAATCATCTTTTGATCTACTTTTTTTGATACAAGGGCATTTAGAAGACATCTTTCTCTCTTGTCTATTTTCTTGCATTCTTTCCATCAAATAATTTTGATAGTTTTGATTGCGATCCATAATAGAATATATCAATATTTTTTTTTCGGTTTTTTTTTCTTTTGACCCTTTTTATTTTCTTTAAGTCCTTCAAAAATTTCTTTTGGATTTATCTTATTTTTGTCATTGACTGCCTTCTGAACATTGTGTTGCAATTTTTGTCTATACGCTGGTGTATTAGAATCTAAACCTTTAATATGCG
>Ga0209929_1000854_pt1 | contig 11044 bp, 12 predicted proteins | sample SalPon2_C_H2O_MG_2_FD_185731 | JGI IMG/M metagenome (GOLD analysis project Ga0209929, IMG submission 185731) | Salt pond water microbial communities from South San Francisco under conditions of wetland restoration - Salt Pond MetaG SF2_C_H2O_MG... ... | reverse complement strand
AAAAAAAATTGAAAATTTAATAAAAAAAATTGGGATCTTTAGAATTAAAGCAAAAAGTATTTACAATCTTTCAAAAATATTAATTGAAAAATATAACGGAAAAGTTCCAAAAACTTATGAAGATCTAGAAATTTTACCGGGTGTAGGTCACAAAACTGCAAGTGTGGTTATGTCTCAAGGGTTTGGTTATCCAGCCTTTCCTGTGGACACTCATATCCATAGATTGGCTCAAAGATGGGGCCTTACAAATGGTAAGAATGTTGTTCAAACAGAAGAAGATTTAAAAAGATTATTTCCAAAAAAAAGTTGGAATAAACTTCATCTTCAAATAATTTATTATGGTAGAGAGTTTTGCAAAGCAAGAGATTGCTATGGAATTACTTGTAAAATATGCACCACTTGTTATCCTAACCGAAAAAAACCAATAAAAGTAAATAAAGCAAAATGAAAATTTTAGGAATTGGTAATGCTATTGTTGATGTGCTTTGTAAGGTTTCTGACGAATTCTTAATAAAAAATTCTCTAGCAAAAAGTACCATGAAATTAGTAAATGAATTAGAATTCAAAACATTACTGTCATCTTTAGAAATTGAAGAAACAATATCTGGAGGATCAGTTGCAAATTCTATTGTGGGATTGTCACAATTAGGCAACCATGTTGGTTTTTTAGGCAAGATAAATTCTGATGAGCTTGGCAAAAAATATGAGGAAGGCTTAATAAATGAGAATGTTAAATTTTTATATAAAAAAAAAATTGAAAAAATTCCTACAGGAACATGCCTAATCTTAATAACACCAGACTCAGAACGAACAATGTGTACGTTTCTTGGTGTTGCTGGAAAAATAAATGAAAGTGATATAAATGAAAATTATATTAAAAATTCAGATATTTTATTTTTAGAAGGTTACCTATGGGATGAGGGTAAGCCCAAAAAGGCTTTTAACAAAGCAATATTGAATTCTAAAAAAAGCGCGATGTCGCTTTCGGACTTATTTTGTGTTGAAAGACATAAAAAACACTTTTTAGAACTAGTTAAAAATAACCTTGATATAGTTTTTGCAAATGAACAGGAAATTATGTCATTGGTAAATGCTAAATCTTTTGAAGATGCAATCAATTTTTCAAAAGAAATTAAAAAAAATATAGTCATAACAAGAGGTGATAAAGGGGCAATAGCAATCAAACAAGATGAATTAATTGAATGTGAGGCAAAAAAAAATCTTCAAATTAAAGACTTGACTGGTGCTGGAGATTTATTCGCTGCAGGATATCTGCATGGAATTATAAATAACCTTCCTATTAAAGAGTGCTTGATTAAGGGGACTGAATTATCATCAAAAATAATTCAAAAAATCGGAGCTAGGATTTGAAAAAACTATCAATGAAATAGCCTTTTTTATTGTGATTTATAAAATTATTATCATCAAATATTTCTAAAAATTTTTTTCGCAGACGATAAATATGAGTTTCTACAGTATGTGTCTCTAAATCTGGAGAATAATTCCATACTAATTTTTGAATATCTTTTAAACTCACAACATTATTGGAAATAATAAATGTTATTAATTGAGTTTCTTTTTCTGTTAGCTTTAATGATTTTTTATTTTTTAAAATTTTTCTAGAATTTAAATCGAGATAATATTTACCAATTTTAATATTAGATTGTTTTAAAAAGTTTTTTGCAAGAAACCAAATATTAACTTTCTCGATAATATCATTAATTTTACAAGGTGCTTGTAAAATGTGACAATTTTTTATTTTATTTGGCGAACTTGAAACTATTATATAATCATTATTACCATAACCTCCTAGTCTAAAAAGAGTATCTTTTTTATAAGTTAGAACATTTAAATTGATTTTATCCTTAAGTTCTTCCAAAATTTCAAATAAGATAGGGGAGTCATAAATTAATATTGTTTTTAAAGTCATCAAGTAATGCAAATTATTATTAAAAATAAAGATACTATTTTTTTAGATAAATTTAAATTTAAATGTGTCTTGGGCAAAAATGGGGTTACATTAAAAAAAAAAGAAGGTGATTTAAAAACTCCAAAAGGAACTTACTCTATTGGCCCTCTTTTTTATAGAAAAGATAAAAACCCTAAAATTGAAACTCAATTAAAAAAAATTCCCATAAAAAAAAATATGTATTGGTGTAATGATTTAAAAAGCAAATTTTATAATAAACTGGTCACATCAACAAAAATTGGTTCACATGAAAAAATGTTTAGGCAAGATAATAAATATGATTTAGTTATTGTGATAAACTATAACACAAAAAAAATTATTAAAAATAAAGGCAGTGCAATTTTTCTACATCTCACAAAAAATTATAAAAAAACTGAAGGTTGTATAGCAATAAAAAAAAACGATATGCTAGTGCTACTTAAAGTTATTAACAAAAAAACTAAAATCAAAATTTATTAACTTCTTTGACCAAAAATATTGGAACCAATTCTAACATATGTGGCTCCATAATTGATTGCATCTAGATAATCTTGAGACATGCCCATACTTAATTCTTTAAAATTGAAAAATTTATTCAATTCATTCATTTTTTTAAAATATTCTATAGCTAATTTATTTTGGGGAGGGATACACATCAGTCCTATTATGTTTAGTTTTAATTCTTCTACACAACTTCTTAAAAAAATTTCTAAATCATTTACTAAAATCCCACTTTTTTGGGGCTCATTTCCTATATTAACCTGTATAAAAATTTTTAGATTTCTTTTTACCTTTTCTTGCTCTTGTGAAATTTTTTTAGCTAACTTAATATTATCTAAAGAATGTATGTAATCAAACAAAGGAACTGCATATTTGACTTTATTTGTTTGTAACTTGCCGATCATATGAAGTTTTAAATTTTCATGTGTTTTTTTTATATTTGTCCATTTATCTATAGCCTCTTGCACCTTATTTTCTCCAAAATGAATATGTCCACTTTTAATTAATGGTTCAACTTCTGAAATGGGAAATGTTTTGCTAACTGCAATAATCTTGAGGTTGTTTAAACCACTAAAATTTATCTTTATCTGTTCTTTTACTAAAGCTAAATTGTTAATACTTTTATGCAATTAATTAATTTTAAAGTTTATTGTTTTGTTAATGAATTTAATTTAACAGAATTATCTCAATTAAGTAAAAATATAAATATAATTTACAGAAATTATAAAGATCCCTCTAATTTTAAAACTATTTCAAAGCTTAAAGAATATTGTAAAAAAAATGGGCATAAACTATATATTTCTAACAATTTTAAACTTTCAATTAAATTTAATTTAAACGGTGTTTATATTCCCTCATTCAATAAAAAAATTAATTTTGTTCAAAATTACAGTTTACCTAAAAATTTTAATATTATCGGTTCAGCACACAATAGAGCTGAAATACACTTAAAAATTAGACAAAGATGTAATAAAATTTTTCTATCACCAGCTTTTAAAATAAAAAAATCCAAAAATTTTTTAGGTATAACAAGGTTTAATTTTATGACATTAAATCATAAAGTTAACTTTATTGCTCTTGGAGGTATTAATGAAAAAAATTACAAGATGATAAATCTTTTAAATTCAAATGGTTTTGCCACTATTGGTTGGGCAAAAAAAAACGGCCTAAGAAAAACTTAGGCCGTTTTAAATTTAAAATTAACTTTTAATTAGAATGCAAAAGTTAATTGTAGTTCTGTCATTTCATGGTCAACTGCTGTACCATTAATGTTGTCTTTAGTGATGTTTTGAAGACCAATTGTCATTCCACCTGAAGTGTAGACAGCTCCAATTTCAGTACTTTCTTCGTCAAATGATTTCGCATCATATTCAACGTCTGAAACACCATAACCAATACTTAGGTTGTCGTTTACCATGAAAGATATACCATAAGCATCTCTTTCAACATCAGTATTAGCAGATTGACCATCAACTTTTGTTTGTTGAGCACCAACTGATATTGCACCCATAGTGTAACTTAAACCATAAGTTTCTAAATCATCTTGCACAGTTGCACTTGATTGAACATCAGCAATACCTGCTACGATTGTTAAACCTTCAACTAAGCTAGTTGATTTGATTGCTGCAGAAGTTGTACTTCCATCAGCAGCCACGTCAACAGCAGCACTAACAGTGAAACCTCCCGCATCAATTGAGTAACCTATTCTGTCACCAGTGTGAGGGTTTGCAACACCATCTTCGTGTCCACCGTGTGTTCCAATATCATCCCATGGTTGTTCACCACCATTTGGTACGATATCTTGAACGCTGTCAATACCAGCTACGCCACCGTGATCTGCGATTGATAATTGACCCATATCACCCATATCAACAATTACGTTACTTGAAGTTAATGATCCATCAAATAGAGCCTGGTAATAACTTACGTTAAAACCATTATCTAATTCACCTGAACCAGAAAAAGTCATAGTTCCATTATTTAAAAATGAATCTGTTTCTGTTTCAACACCTGAAGTTGTTACTTGGTTTGACTGGATTTCTATTCTAGCCGTACCACCTACTGTAAGTTCACCTGCTTGCGCATTAACTGTTGCAGCTAATGTTCCCGCTAGAGCAGTCAAACCGATTTTTCTTAAGTTTGTCATATTTACTCCTATAGTTATTGTTGTAATTACAAACAAAACTGTTTTATCAAATTAATTTTTTTTCAGTACTAATTATCGATTTAAAGTCTGATTTAATCTCAAGTGTTGCATAAATATCACATATATTGTATTGAAATAATATCAATTATGTAATTCAAAAAAAATCTAGTAAACCTCTTATAAATCATATTAAATTTTTATGCGATTAATAAAAACATTATTAATATTACCACTCATCGTTTCACTAATTTCATGTGGACCTTTAAAATATAAAAAAACTGATGCTAGAAAAATTTCTTCTAATCCAGAAGAAAGAATAAAAAAAAATTTGGAAGATGGAAGAGGATTTAGACTTTTTGGCGGTGAAAATAGTGGTAGCACGAATTATGAATTTGCTAGTTCAAATGAGCTTTGGAGAGCAACTTTAGATACAATAGATTTTATGCCATTGACAACCGCAAATTACAGTGGTGGCATAATTGTAACTGACTGGTATTCGGGCAATCAAAACCCAAATGAAAATTTAAAAATTACAGTAAGATTTTTAACAAATGAAATAAGGTCAGATGCTTTAGATTTAAAAATTTTTTATAAAAATTGTGACTCCTCAAATCGTTGTACTGTTGATGAAAGAAAAGGAGTATTGGTTGACGAATTAAAAAAAGAAATACTTAAAAAAGCGACTCTCTACAAACAAGAAATTAAAGATAAAAAAGATAACTGAATAAATTAATCATTTTTTAAAATTGTGGAAAGATACAATTTCAAATCTGTAGAAAAATTTTGGCAAGGTTATTGGGAGAAAAATAAATCTTTCAAAGTTGAAGTAGATCATAATAAAAAAAAATTTTACTGTCTTGAGATGTTTCCATATCCATCTGGAAAAATTCATATGGGTCATGTTCGAAATTATACAATTGGGGATATATTAGCAAGATACAAAGGTTTAAAAGGCTTTAATGTTTTACATCCAATGGGCTGGGACTCTTTTGGTATGCCGGCTGAAAATGCTGCAAGACAAAATAATTTAGACCCAAAAACATGGACTGAAAAAAATATAGAAACTATGAAAAACCAGCTAAAGAAATTGGGGCTATCAATAGATTGGGATAGAGAGATTTCTACTTGTTCACCCGATTATTATAAACATCAACAAGAATTTTTTCTTGAATTATATGACAAAGGACTAGTTTATAGGAAGGAGAGTTTTGTCAATTGGGATCCAGTTGATCAAACAGTTCTTGCTAATGAGCAAGTTGTTGATGGCAAGGGATGGAGGTCAGGTGCAGTAGTTGAAAGAAAAAAACTTAACCAATGGTTTTTTAAAATCACAAAATTTTCAAATGAATTGCTAGATAAATTAGATCATCTTGAAAAATGGCCAAACAAAGTAAAAATAATGCAAAAAAATTGGATTGGAAAATCATTTGGTTGTGAAGTTAAATTTAAAATAGAAGGTTCAAAAAATGTAAATGAAATTAAATGCTATACCACCCGTCCAGATACATTGTTTGGAATGTCCTTTATTGCACTATCTGCAGACCACTCTGTTTCAAAATTGTATGAAAATAATGAAGATTTTATAAAATTTAAAAAAGAATGTTCAAAAACTGGAACAACAGAAGAGTCTTTGGCTAATGCTGAAAAAATCGGATTTAGAACAAATCTTATAGCAATAAATCCTTTAGATCCCTCCAAAAAAGTTCCGGTATATTTTGCGAATTTTGTTTTAATGGAATATGGTTTAGGAGCTATTTTTGGCTGCCCAGCCCACGATCAAAGAGATTTTGATTTTGCAAAAAAATATCAATTGCAAATTAAAACAGTGATAACCCCTAAAATAGAAAATCAAAATTTTGAGGTTAGTGACAAGGCTTACACTGACAGTGGATTTATAATAAATTCATCATTTTTAGATGGTCTAAAATGTCCAGAAGAGTCAATTTCTAAAACAATAAATTATTTAGAAGAAAATAATTTAGGAGAGAGAAAAACTAATTATAGATTAAAAGATTGGGGTATATCTAGACAAAGATATTGGGGCTGTCCCATTCCAATTGCTTATGATGAAAATAATACTCCAATAAAAATTCCACAAGATATGTTGCCTGTTGAATTACCTAAAATTGATAAATTTAAAACTTCAGGTAATCCTTTGGATGAAAATGAGGATTGGAAAAATATAACTATAAGTGGGAAGAAATTAAAAAGAGAAACTGACACTCTTGATACATTTGTTGACTCCTCCTGGTATTTTCTACGTTTTTGTTCTCCAAAAATATCAGATTATGGTTACGATACAGATAGCATAAAATATTGGATGCCAGTAGATCAATATATTGGTGGGGTTGAGCATGCTATATTGCACTTGCTATATTCTAGATTTTTCATGAATGCTTTAACTTATAAAAATACAGATTTTAATATAACCGAACCATTTGAGGGATTATTCACTCAAGGAATGGTATGTCATGAAACTTACAAAGATGAAGATAATAACTGGGTTAGCCCTGATGAAATAACAACAATTAATGGGAAAAAATTTTTAGCTAAGAATAAAAAACAAAAAATTACTGTTGGACCTTCAGAGTCAATGTCAAAATCAAAGAAAAATACAATTGATCCTGAAAAAATTATTGAAAATTTTGGTGCAGATGCCGTTAGATTGTTTATTATTTCTGATAGTCCTCCAGAAAAAGATGTACAATGGTCTGATGAAGGAATTGAGGCTTCATATAAATTTATTCAGAAACTATGGAACTTACATAATAAGATTGTAAGTGAAATTCTTGTCAATAGACATAATGATCTAGATAATCATTTAGAAAAAATTACTAATGAATTCATTAATGAAGTAGAGAAAAATTTAGAAAATTTTCGTTACAACAAAATTGTTGCTAATATGCATGAAATGTATGGTCAATATACTAAATTAAATTTAAAAAATTATTCTGCCTCAAATTTAAAAAACAATTATTCAAAAATTTTGACGGTAATGATGCCAGTAATTCCTCACTTTGCAAATGAAGGCATTAAATCTTTAAATGTAAATTCAGATATTCAATGGCCTAAGATTGATAATAAAAGTTTAGTTAAAAACAGCACTAAGTACGTAATTCAGATCAATGGTAAAACTAGAAAAGTAATTGAGGATAGTAACGATTTATCTAAAAATGATTTGGTTAATTTAATTAAAAAAGATTCAAAATTATCCAGATACGTTAATGAAAACAGCAAAATTATTAAAATAATATTTATACCTAATAAACTAATCAATATCATTGTATAATATATGTCATTAATGAAAAAAATTTGGATACTCTGTTTGATATTGCTTTTAATACAAAATTGCAGTTTCAAACCAATATACTCAAAAAATCAAAAAGTAAATTTCTATATTGAAAGTATTAATTTTAGCGATCCAAGCAATAATATTGCAGGTTATATAAAATCTAACTTAAACAATTACATAAATAAAAAAGATGAAAATAAATATATAATTAACACAAATATTCAATACAATAAAAGAGCTTTAAGTAAAAATATAGCTGGTGAAATAGAAAAATACGATCTATCTCTAAACGTATCATTTGAAATTAAATCAAAAACCTTAAACAAAAAATTAGATTTTCAAGAAAACTTTATAATGGATAACCTTGGTGATGAACTTGAAGAAAGAAGATATGAGGAAAATGTTAAAAGAAATATGGCTCTTTCAATCACTTCTCAATTATTAATATTCTTATCAAGAAATGATAATTAAGTCTTACGAATTAGAAACTTTTAAAATACAAAATATAGACTATTTCTTATTTTACGGCCCAAATACAGGTTTAATTGAAGAAATAATCAATAAAGTTTTTAAACCTATCTTTACTAAAAATATAATAAACTACGATGAAGGAGAGCTGCTAGATAATATCCATTCTTTTAAAGAAATGGTTTTTAATAAATCTTTTTTTGATGATAAAAAATTTATTATTATTAATAGAGCCTCAAATAAAATTTTAAATATTATTCAAGAGTTAATAGATTCTAAAATAACAGACTTAAAAATAATTATCAAAGCTGGCACACTTGAAAAAAAATCTAAACTTAGAGATTATTTTGAAAAACATAAATCTACAGTAATTACCGCATTTTATGAGGATAACTATAGATCATTACAATCAATGGTTCAGAAAATTTTTAAAGAAAAAAAAATTAATATTTCCAACGAGATTATTAATTTAATTATTGAAAGGTCAAAAGGAAATAGAATAAATATTACAAACGAAATACAAAAAATTTTATCTTACACTAAAAGTAACAATAAAATTAACTTGGAGGATGTGCTAAAACTTACAAATCTTGTTGAAAACTATAGTATTTCTGAGCTTGTAGACCAAAATCTTGTAAAAAATAAAAAGAGAACAATTAACATATTAAATGAAAATAATCTAAATTCAGATGAAAATATTTTAATTATAAGAACTTTTTTGAACAAACTAAAAAGATTAAAAAAAATAAAAATTGATTTAAATAAAAATAAAAATATTGACCAAGTCCTTTCTTCATCAAGACCACTAATATTTTGGAAAGATAAAGATATTATAAAACAACAACTGAATAAGTATTCTCTTTCTGATATTAAGCTTTTAATTCACAAAGTAAATAATTTAGAGTTAATAATTAAAAAAAATAATCAAATATCTGATCAAATTTTAAATAATTTTATTCTAGAAAATTTAATATCGACTAATAATGCAATTTAATAATTTCAATTATTTTATTTAGTTGATCAATTTCTTTATGAAAAAAAGTTATTGATCCTTTGTTTCTTCTATCATTTTTTATTTGAACATTTATTCCGATTTTTTCAGATATATTTTTTTCTAAATCGGCAATATTTGCATCCTTAAATTTAGTATTTTTATTTTTATTTTTTTTAAAAATTTTAACAAAACTTTCGACCTGTCTTACAGAAAGTTTTTTTTCTATTATTTTATTTGCAATAAATTCTGCATTATCTAAGCCTACTAATATTTTTGCATGACCAGAAGTTATTAATCTATTTTCAATCATTTCTATTATTTTTTTGGGTAAAGATAAAAGTCTTAAAGAATTTGTTATATAGCTTCTGCTCTTACCAATAAATTTTGAAACTTTTTCATGATCATAATCAAATTCATCAATTAATCTTTTATAACCTTGTGCCTCCTCTAGAGGATTTAAATCATGTCTTTGAACATTCTCAACAATTGCAAATTCGAGTGATTTTAGATCGTCGACTTCTGTAATTACAACCGGAACTTCATTAAGTCCTGCTTTTTGAGCAGCGAGCCATCTTCTTTCTCCTGCAATTATTTCAAATTTCTGTTTATTCCCTTGTGATGTTCTTGCTATTATTGGCTGTATTACTCCCCTTTCTTTAATAGAATTTGTTAAATCTTCTAAACTATCTTTATCGAATATTTTTCTTGGCTGATATTTATTGGGTACTAAATCATTTATGGGTATTTGATTTTTTTGAAATGCAATTTTTGTTTCACCTATCAAAGAAGACAAGCCTCTTCCTAATCCTTTTTTAATTTTATCCATTAAGCAGCACTTTCTTTTTTTAATTCTTGATTGATAAATTCATCAGTAAAACTAAAATAAGATTTACTACCAGGACAAGATTTATCATAAATTAAAACTGGCATGCCATGTGAAGGTGCTTCAGACAATCTCACATTTCTAGGTATTACAGTTGTATAAACTTTTTCACTAAAATAATCTCTAGCTTCTTTTTCAACTTGTGAGGAGAGTTTATTTCTTTTATCATACATGGTTAAAAGTATACCTCTGATTTTTAAATCAGGATTTAATTTAATTTTTATTCTCTCAATTGTTTTCATGAGTTGAGTTAACCCTTCAAGAGCAAAAAACTCTGTCTGAAGAGGAACCAATAGAGAGTTAGAGCTAACTAAAGCCATCACTGTTAATAAGCTCAGTGACGGAGGGCAGTCAATAAGGACATAGTCGTAAGATCCTTTAAAAGTGTTTAAATACGTGCCTAATTTAGCCTTTAAAATAAAGGCCCTATTGCTATCGTCAGCTGTTTCTACTTCTAATCCTGATAAGTCTACATTTGAAGTAATGATATCTAAATTATCAAATTTGGTTTTTTTAATTGCCTTAGTAATTTCCTCAGATCCATTTAATACTCCATAGATGCTATCACTTGTGTTGTCCGTATTAGATAGTCCTAGACCTGTGGTTGCATTTCCTTGTGGATCTAAATCAATTACCAAAATTTTTTTTTTTAATTGCGTGAGTCCGGCCGCAAGGTTGATTGCTGTTGTAGTTTTTCCTACTCCACCCTTTTGGTTTATGACAGAAATAATTTCCATTTAATTTTATTATAATTGTTTTAATTTTTTTTTTTTATTTTTTTAATATTTACTAAAAAAGAATCATTTTTTGTT
>Ga0209929_1000846_pt1 | contig 11092 bp, 14 predicted proteins | sample SalPon2_C_H2O_MG_2_FD_185731 | JGI IMG/M metagenome (GOLD analysis project Ga0209929, IMG submission 185731) | Salt pond water microbial communities from South San Francisco under conditions of wetland restoration - Salt Pond MetaG SF2_C_H2O_MG... ... | reverse complement strand
TATACTTATATGGCTATATGTTTATATGGTTTTTTGTTTTTAAAACAATCAAAGCATTTTTTATATTTAGGATTACATTTAACATCACATACATCGCATTTACCAAATCTACATTTATTACATCTATCAACTATTCTATTTTTATGTTCATTACTACAAATACTACAATTTCTTGCTGATGTAGGAATAAATGCTTTTATACAACAATTTCCTAGTACTAAAAGCTCAGTATTTTTATCATTAGTAATATAACAATTTTGAACTATATAATGCCCACAAACACAGTGGGTTTCGTGATCAGGCGTTTTTGTATTTTTAAACTTTAACTTCCAATAATTTAGATGCCTTCCACTATCACCACCTGAATATTTCCATGTTAATACATCTTTATCACACATTTCATATTTTTCAAGTAGGCCTTTCTTAAACATTTCATATTTAGGCATTATTATATACTTTATATAATTATATACTTATATCATTTTTTACATGTAAAGAGATGCAATAATAATAAATTTCGCAAACCTCGCAAACTTAAAAATTATCTTCGCAAACTTGTCATAAGGAAAAATGTAATTTCGCAAACTTGATAGACCGTTTTGGGAACTTTGCGAAGATTTCGCAAACTTTTTGAAGTTTTTTCAAATGAATTTTTTTTTTTTGTTTTTTATTTTGAACTTGCATCTCAAAAAACCGCAAAGTTAAAAAATTAAAAATCTGATAATAGTTTTAATAATAAAATTATGTTATTTATAGCATAATGATGTAAAAATAAGTTTGCGAACAGTTTGCGAAAGTTTGCGTAGTATACCAGAAAAGTCAGAAAAGTTAAATATCATCATCAGTATCTTCATCATCATCATAATCATTAACGACAGGTAAGTTTTCATCATTTGAATTTCTGAATATTTCAACCCATTGTAAAATCATATTTTTATCAAAGAACAATTTTTTATTATGTGAATGTCCGTCAATAATTTGTGTGATACCTGTACCTTCTTGTGTAATATTATCAAGAAATTTGTCGTATTGATAAGCTGTATATTTATAATACTCACACATATCTTTATAATACCTATATAAAGTGCTATGTAATATTCTTGTAGTAAGTCGTCCTTTATATTTTTTCCAATAATATTTGTCATCACCAAGTAAGATAAAGTCATCACAAGTAATATGTGAGATAAACTTGATATAATTTTTAGCATTAACAGATTGTTGTTTTCTGTAAGCTTTTGTGATAGGTCTATTTTGTTGAAATTCCATAGGTGTCCAAGATGCATCAACTTCTTCACGAAGATATTTAATAAACAAACCAGCATTTTTTTTGTTTTTGATACAAGCATATAAATTGTTGAAATAATCTGTATTACCTTTTTTACACGAGGAACTTTCAAAAATAGCAAAGCGTCTGTCTTTATCATCAATATCAAGGATATCACGATTATTGGTAAGCATAATAGGATTAACAAAGTTTTTGTATGTACCAGCATCAATATTCTTTTTTTCAATAGTGAAAGTTGGTTCTGTAATAAGATTTTTAAAATCTTCCATATATTTTTTTACATCACCACTAGCTTCTTCAATAACTAAAAACATACATTTTGCAAGTATGCTATTAAATCTACCAAAAATTCTTTCAACTTTACGAGCAGTAGCAGTTAATTCGCACCCCATAACTTCATTCATAAAAAAAGTTGTAAATGTATTTCTACCAGTACCATGTTCTTTTGAATAAAAGACAAGACCTACTTGTGGTTTATTTTCAGGATCTTGAATAATTTTTGCAAACCATTTCAATACATATTGATAATGTTCTTCAACACCAGCACAATAAACTAATTTAATATGGTCTAAAATAGGCTGAATATTTAAATAATCATTATAATCAGTTATATCAACTTTATCAGCTTTAAAACCGGTAAATAAGTTTTTATAATATTTATTCATTTCATCAGGCATACCACTAGGTCTAAACACGATACCTTCAAAAGTTAATCTGTGAGGATCTTGTAACCAATCTTTGTAAAATGGTTTTTTTTCATACGAATAAGTGACGTTACCTTTTTTATCTGTATTAGTTTTTCTTTTATTATAAAATAGATTAGCGGCTTGAAAAGAAACATCACTAGGTTTTAAATGTTGATTAATTTCAGCATTATCAAGATTTTCAGTAATTACTCTTGGAATAAAAGGTGTCCTGTAAATAAAAACAGGGTTATTAATAATACTATATTCTTTTTCAAAATCAGCTTTTAATTCATAATAAGATGGTACAATATTTAATTTGTAATATAATGGGTCATCTTCTTTCAACCTTTCAAGTAATCTTTTATATCCAACTTTATTAGTTCTATCACTTCCCATAAGAGAATATATTTTCTTTTTATTATCTTTTTCATTATAAGAATTAACATTTTTTCTTGAAAAAATATCACAAAGTTCTAAAATATTTTTATCTTCCCATTCGTATTTTTCACCAATATTAATAATACAGAGAATAATTTCTAACCAATCATTATAATCACCTGCGCGTTCATTAGATAAAGCTTTGACATGTTTTTTAACAATATTATAAAATGCGTCTGATTTTCTTGCATTTCTTTCTTCTTCATCGTCATCATCTTCTTCATCTGCATTTTCAATCTTTTTAATTAAATCTTTATTTTTTTCACAATAATCATTAATTTGTTGTAATAATTTTTCACCATTTTTTTGTTCCAAGTATTTCAAAGACCAGTCTTCAAAATCATCTTCAATATAGGAAGCACAACATTTAAAAACATCACAACCAACAGGTGTTAATATAGGAGCATCACAATCTACTTTTTTAGATGTGTAAGGTAAGAATAAGATTTTATTTTTATCATAAATAGATAAATCATAAATAGGTTTTTTATCCAATTGATATTTTTTAATTAAATCTTTAATAATATAACTAAATATTTTAACATCATCAACATAGAACCTGTATGAATATTTTACTCCTCTTTTAGTATCACGGGCACCACGTTTAGCATAATAAATATCTTTGTTGGGAAATATCATATTAATATCTGATTTTACTTCATCAACGTTAATATCGTCATTATAAGCATCAACGTCAAAAACCGGTTTTATAAATTGTAAATTTTCACCAATTACCTCACAAGCGTTAGGGTATTGTTTGATATAAAGCATCAAATCATCATGATTATTACATTCATATTTAAAACTTCTGTCATTATACTTTGTTATTAACACCGAGGATTTCATTATACTATTATACGCCATTATTATTTTAATCAGCGAGTTTTATTATATACTTATATAATTTAATTCTTATATACTTTATAAAAATAAATTAGTTAGAAACTGATGACGTTTTCTCTTTTCTTTTCTTATATGTATCACGCGAACGCTGTTTTAATATTTCAGCAAAATCAGGGTCATTTTTGTAACGATTTTTCTTGTATAGTTTAATACGTTCTTTTTCATTTGCATAAAACTCTTGATTTTCTCTAATTTTATTATTATAATAATTTTTAGAATTTTCTCTTTTTCTTTCCTGTAATGATTTGCTTTCCATTATAATTATATAATTATAATAATAATAATAATATTTTCTTATATACTTGAAAAATACTTAAAGGTAATTTATTATATACTTATAAAGATGGAAGGTAAACTTCTATGTTTAGTAAATTTAGATACAATGTCTGAGAAAAAACAAAGAGAATTTTTAAAAAATATGAGCGAAGGATATAATCAAGATATATACATGCCCCCTGATAAAAATAATTTAATTAAATTTAAAAAGTCATATATTAAATCTTTGAGCAAGAAAGAAAAATTAAAAGAAAGGGATGTTATAATATATCTTTTATTAGATATTGTTTGTAATGTGGAAAATTATTATTTTTATATAGATTGTGATTGCAAAGAATATAAAAATAATAGCTATTATGAATGTTATTCATTTAGTGAAAAAACTATAACAGAATTACACGATGAAGGTGTAGTAAATAAAGATGTATTATTTGATATGAAAAAACAAGCAAATAAAAATGACAAAAATAATATTGTATGTTTTGGAAATGGATGGCACGTATGTTGTTGTTTTAAAGATAAAGAATAAACAATAATTCGTAAAAATACAACTTATTTTTTTAAATACCATTAATAACAAAATAATGGATAAAAGAGAAGCATGGCATATATCAAAAACGGAAATAAAATGTGGTAAATGCAAGAAGACTTATACACCAGATAAAAATGATATATCCACCAAAAACCCCAATTATTATTATAAAACCTGTTCAATTTGTAGATGGAAAATGAAAGAATATTTACATTCTAAAACACATCTACATTATAGCAATTATCAACCTAGTTTATTTAATTAATTTAAAAATGAGTACATAATTTATAAAAAAGTATAAAAATATAAAAAGTTATAAAATCTCTAAAAAAATAAAATTATGTACTCCTTTTTTTAATACTTCTTCAATTTAAACTTTTTAATATAATCATTATATGAGGCTGATAACGTAGGCTTTGACCAGAGCAAATGATAAGATAAAGACCCTGCTGTCATGTAATCATTCCAATTTTCATTAGCAGAATGACGAGCTATATATCTTTGTTTTCTTTCTTCATCTTTATGTTTTGTGAAATCGCTCATACCAGCAGAACCAAAATGCACAGTTTTTATCTTGCTACGTTTTTCATCATAAAAAATAGCAGTATATTTTTTACCATCAACTTTTGATTTTAATAATTGAATATATGTCATTTCTAATATATAAAAACAAATTATTTTTTAGCATATGATCTTGTCGGTTTAGGTTTAGGTAAGGATATATTCGCAGGTCTAGTCATTTTCTTTACTGGTGTTTTAGTTTTTTCTGTCAAAATATCCCCTGCTTGCTTATTAGCATCATCTAGCATATTAATTAACTTACTTTTTTCATCACGCATTCTTTGTAAATCTTTAAGACAATCCAATTCATCTTGCTCTAATTGAACTATGCCTTTTTTAATCCCACTAACATAGTTCCGCATATATTGCCGTTTTTTAACTTGCTCTGGTGTCCCGTCGGTATCGAGCTTTTTAGGCCTCCCACGAGGTCTTCTATTTTGTTCCATATCTAATAATATACAATAAAAAAAAAAATTATTTCTTCTTATATAATTCCATCATTTCTTTTTTAAATTTGAGCCTTTTAATTTCATCGGGATTCAACTCATCACCCTTTGGTTGTGCGTCGAGTGGTTTTTTAACAGATAATTTTATATCATTTTTTTTGATAGTATATAATAGTGAAGATCTTGGTTTAGCTAGGAATGAAGTCCAAGGATTATCTCCCTTGTAATTTTTCCTATAATAATGCATTAATGCGAAACCCAACTCATCATCATCTAACACATCAAGATATTTATATTTGTCATTATTACCACCAGCAGCACCCATCGGAGTAGGAGCAGGAGCAGTTTTAGTAGTAGCTTTTTTAGTAGTTTTAGTAGCTTTTTTTACAGGCTTTGGCTCTCTGATATCAACACCTGCTTCGGCAGGTTGTTTTCTTTTATTAACCAGAGCTCTTTTGATAACAGCTGTCAATTTTTCCCCAGCTTTTTTATTATCTGATGCAGCTTTATCAACTTCTGCACGCCTGATAGCAACTCTTAATTTAGATGAAGCCTGTTTAACATTTTTAAATTCTTTTTGCTTTACAGCGCGTTTAGCGGCAGTTTTTATTATGTTTTCTGCTTTAATTTCATTCTCTATATCATCAGCTAATTTTACTAATTTTTTACCTAGCTTGGTATCAGTCCTTACAGCTCGGTTAGTTATAGGATTTATAATACAGACCATTCTATATTATGTAAATATTTTATTTAAACAACTTCACTTAAAGTTCCAATATTACTCATTATGATTTCTTTGCTATTTCTATCTATCAACCCAGAGCCTCCATTGAGTTGCAAGGGTAAAACTTTACCTTTCATTATTTTTCTAACTTCTAATTTATATCTTTTAGGGATGTCTCTAAATTCACAGCCCATTACAAAAGTATCATATTTATCAGTTAAGTTATTTACCATATTCCTATCAATTTCATCAGGTTCTAAACCTTCTATTTGATGTGCTAATAATAAAAAATTATTACTTAATGATTTAAATATTTCTACCTTTTCAGCTACCTTTAATTGATTTTGATAAGACATTAATAATACTGATAATCCATTTACGATTACATTAGGTATTTTCATATCAGTAGTTTTACCGTCATCAAAACTATTCAGGATACACATTACAGAACCAGTTAATATTATAGGTATTTGGAAAATCGTTTTTATTAAACCCCAGTATTCGTTGGCGCGGTTACATAATATAGCCATTCCCTCGCATTTGTCTAGTAACGCCATAATACGATCGCTATTATCCATTATATCTAATTATAATAAATATAATTTTAATAGTTAAAGAAACCTAAATGCATCGGTGTAGGTTGCATTGGTTCTGGTTCTACTTCTTTTTTTACAACAACAGGTTTCTTAACTGCTGGCTTTGGTTTTGGCTTGTTTTCTACTATTTCAACGACCTCATCCTCGCTGTTACTCTCATATATAATTCGCTTTACTATTTTCTTTTTAGGTTTTTTTTTTACAATAATTTCTTCTTCGGTAATAATTTCATCATCAATATTATCATCTACTTTATCATTAACATCTAATTCAAGTGTTTTTTTTGCAACTTTTTTTGGTTTAGTTTTTTTAACCTCTACAACCGGCTCTTCAACTGCTTCAACCGGCTCTTCTACAACCGGCTCTTCAACCTCTTTTACTTTTTTACTCCTCTGTTTTCTTACCGGCTCTTCACCGGATGCCCTTCTCTCTTCTGCTTTTCTGGCTTTTGCTGAACGGGCTAGTTTAAGCAATTCAATTCGGTCTTCTTTGGTCATAACCATAATTATCTATCTATAATTTATATAGAAAATAATTTCTAAAATTTACTCAACTTCTTTAATATCTACATTAACTAATTCTTTTTCTTTTTCAGGGTTATTATAATATTCTTCGGGATATGACAAAGGGTGTTTAAATGTACTACCATCGCTTAATAAAATAATATCTTCATAAAACATATCACTTGGAGTATTAATTACACCAGCATCTGCCGCCTCTTTATGAACCCGTTTCATTTCTTGGATTTCTTCATCATCAAAACATTTATCAGTATATCCTTTTAATTGATTAATTGTAACACGTGCTGCGATATCAAGTAAAAACCTTTCATTTTCACTTAACTTTTTACCAACAACAGAATCACCGCGATTAATCAAATCATCATACATAGCTTTATCTTCATCAGTATAATGGGAGGGCAATTGAACTACTTTTTGAGGCATATTAAAATAATCTATCTATATAATAGTATAGATTTTAAAAATGAAAATTAAAACGATTAAAAATATAACTGATAAATTACGTAAACATACTAAATACGATCCACCACAACCAAAGAATAAGGATTTACCACCCACATTCAACATTTTATTAAGTTGTTCTCCAAAAGGAGGTGGTAAAACATATAACGTTGTACAGCTTTTAACAAATTATGAAAACTCTGGTTTTATTTCACAAGAAGGATATGATGTTAGAATGCGTACTATTTGGGTATCTGGTGGTACAGCAAATAGCAAACAAAATAGTATATTAGATACTTTAACATCACTTCATAAAGAGGATAGAATAGATATGGAAGATGATGTTGATGAACAGATGAAAATATTGTATGAGGATTTGAAGCAAGAACGAGATGATATTGAAGCATATAATGTATACAGAAGAGTTTATGATAAATATATGAAATCTAGAACATTAACTAATCTAACTCTTGAAGAATTAACATTATTAAAGTTTAAAGATTTTATTAGTCCAAATGAAGACCCTGAATGTCCCCGTGATTTAGATGGGAATATTTTATATCATCCTCGTATGGTATTTTTGGTACTTGATGATATGATTGGAAGTGATGGTTATGGTAATAATCGTAAGAACTTCTTAAACAGATTAGCGATTAAATCAAGACATGAAAGCGATGAACTTGTTGGACTTAATTTAATATTTATTGCACAATCGTTTAAAGCAATACCACCAGTAATAAGAAAACAAACGGACATATTTGTATTACTAAAATCAGCATCACGTAATTATATTATTGATGCTATTGCTGAAGAAGTTGGTTCTCATTTTTCAAAAGAACAAATAGAAGAATATTATGATGAAGTAATGAAAATACCGTATGGTTCGTTGATATTATCAATTCATAAAAAAGAACAAGATACACACCGTGTAAGGATGGGATGGAATAATATAATTGAACGAGATTAAAAAATGAGTACATAATTTATAAAAAAGTATAAAAATATAAAAGTTTATAAAAATGGAATATTGTAACGATTATGTACTCATTTTATTATATTGATATTTATTAGATAATGATATATCCTTTCTATATAGATAAGCGTTTAAATTGTGAAACAAAAAATTATATTGATGTAAAATTACCTTATCCTATCATAGCAGAGGAAGATGAAAAGTTATATTTAGAAATAAAAGATATTCAATATGTAAATAATTTATATAATGTATCTCAATATTTACAGAATAATATTATAAGTTTAATTAAAACATATTATGTATATGATAATGTAAATGTTACATCTAGTGCTGGTAATGAAGTTAATATAGACTTACTGAATGAGTTCTACGATATGACATTACAAACCACGGATAAGCTAAAAGAAACTACAACTCAAAACTTTAATGATAATACAAAAGTATTTATGATGGAAAATACTAATTATAAATTGCATTACAAAGCCGATGATGATTATAATACAATTTTACAAGGCACTGATCCGTTTTACACCGATGCCAGTTATAATAATATTTTTTCAAACGACCCTAATGCAAAACTGCAATTTAATGAATATCAGAATTACATTATATTAGAAAATAAAAATAATTATACAGATTTATTAAAAAAAGTAAGCTTTGCTGTTGATTATAATGGTAGTGTCAGTTTATCATATAACGTTGCGATCGATTTAATAATAGACGGTAGTAATGATGGAGTAAATTATACAAATATCGGAACCCTCATTCCAAATATGAGCAGAATTGAATTTGATATTGGAACAGGTGCAATAAAAAAAGAAAAAATAGATATATATTATGACACTACACACCCTTACAAGTATTATAAAATATACTTTTCAACAAATATCGTAGAAGCTCAAACAACATTACAAAATGCTTTTACATTAAATCATTTACAATTAAATAGAGCTGAATATGAATTGCAACCAACAACACAATCACCTGTAACTCATAACATATTAATACCAGATGGATATTATCGTGTATCTAATTATATAACTACTTTAAACAGTCTATTAGAAAATCATAATATAACCTTGGTATATAATAATATTACAAATAAAATAGAGGTATCTAATAATACATCACATGAGCCATACTATAATAGCGTAGATGAAAATGGTATTGTTTATATGTTCCTTGGTACAAAAAATCTACAAATAAACTTCGGATCTAATACTTCATCGTTCCTATTACCGCGAGGTGAAACTTTTATATTACATAATGGAATTAATCTTATAAATACTCAAAAAATAATTCTTACATGTAATTTACAATTAGAGGTCGGCAGTCATAACGAAATAATTGGCGGTAATGATCTTGCAACGGGTATCGGTTCTATTGTATGTTGGGTGAATAACGATCTACCGCCTTTAAGTTGTGTAAACTATGAGAATATTCAAAAGACGAGATATAAGTTAAATGATAAATCTATAAGTAATATTATTTTTTATATCTATAACGAAAAAAGCCAGCAGATAGCACTTGATAATCTTTTAATTAGCTTTCATATTATCAAGGAATGATATATGCTTTTTAGTTTTGTGATGATGTGATATATTATCTTTTCTAAATATTGCTCCACATTCACAAGTAATTTTTTCACTATTTTTTTCTTTGTTATTTTCATAATATTTTTTAGAATATTCATTCGATTTTTCTTTATTATTTTCATACCATTTTTTAGAATATCCATTTATATGTTCTTTATTATCTTCACGCCATTTTTTAAAATATCCATTTATATGTTCTTTGTTATTTTCATAATATTTTTTAGAATATTCTTTTAATTCTTCTTTATTATCTTCACGCCATTCTTTTATTTTTTCTTTATTATCTTCACGCCATTCTTTTGTAGTTCGTGAAGGTATATTACAATTTAATTTTGCTTTATATTCATCAATAACCCTTCTTTCTTCTAAATTGAGTTCATATTTGCTTTCACATTTATATTCATGCAATTTAATCATTACCCAACAGTTCCAACCATCATTTGCTCTGATTGTTTGATATAATTTAAAATTATAACCTTTATCACTAGGGTTATTACAACGAGTTTTATGTTCGCATTTTCTTCTTGTAAAATTACAACAAGACCCAATATAAACATTTTCATTATTAAAATCTAATTTATGTTTAATCATATAAATACATCCTTTGTTATAATCAGGCATTACTTTTTATTACTTGTATAAAATAAATTATACTTATATCAATTTTTTATATTTCATTGATTGCGATAAAGAATGTCCCATAGCTAGAGCAATGACCTCCCTTTCGTTATTACTTATCTTCATCTCATCAATAAAAGTTGCATAACTCTTACGAATATAATTAAGATTTATCTTTTCTCCATAGACTCTGAAAAATATTTTTCCAATAATTTCGCTTAAATACTTCTCATTATATGGTAATAATTTATCACCAGTTTTTAATTTATTTTTATATATATATTGTTTAATTATTTTAGCTAATTCTTCTGGGATATCATAACTTTGTACTCCAAACGTTCGATATGTCTTGTAGGTTTGAAATATAAACTTAACAGGATTGTTGCGGGATACTACTAGGTAATTATCTTTGTTATTTATTTTTTTAGATTTATTAATTATATACATATTAGAATATTCCAAGCGCCTAGGAGGAATGAATGTATAAATAGCAT
>Ga0209929_1000843_pt1 | contig 11114 bp, 7 predicted proteins | sample SalPon2_C_H2O_MG_2_FD_185731 | JGI IMG/M metagenome (GOLD analysis project Ga0209929, IMG submission 185731) | Salt pond water microbial communities from South San Francisco under conditions of wetland restoration - Salt Pond MetaG SF2_C_H2O_MG... ... | reverse complement strand
ATGAATGTAGAAGCTTTTTCTACTAAAAAAGGTTTAGATTTTGCAGCTAAATTTATGAGTTGTCATAATACATTAATGGCAATCGATGAGTCTACTACAATCAAAAATCCTGATGCTAAACGAACTAAAAATATTGTAGAGTTAGGCAAGCAAGCTAAATACAAAAGAATTTTAACAGGTTCTCCTGTTACTAAATCACCACTAGATTTATATAAACAATGTGAGTTTCTTGATCCGTATTTATTAGATTATGGTTCTTACTATGCATTCAGAACTAGATATGCTGTAATGCGATCAGCTAATTTTGGTGGTAGGTCAGTGCAAATAATTGTTGGTTATAAGAACCTAGGTGAGCTCTCATCTAAATTAGATCCATTTTCATATCGTTGTTTAAAAGAAGATTGTTTGGATTTACCGGACTACACATACACTAAACGTGTAATTCAGTTATCTCCTGAACAGAAAAAATTATATCAACAAATGAAAATGTTAGCCTTAGCTGAATTAGATGGAAAACAAATGACAACTCAATCAGCTATGGTTCAGTTAATGAGACTCCATCAAATTACTTGTGGTCATTTTACATCTGATGATGGTACAATTAAAGAAATTAAAAATGAAAGATTAACTGCATTAGTTGATATATTAGATGAAGTTGAAAACAAAGCCGTAATTTGGGCCCACTATAGACATGATATTAATGCTATTGTTAATGCTGTTGAAAAAAAATTTGGTAAAGAATCTTATGTAACTTATTTTGGGGATACAACAAACGAAGAAAGACAGAATGCTATTAAACAAATACAAGATCCAAATAGTTCTGTTAGGTTTATTATAGGAACACCACAAACCGGTGGCTATGGTATCACATTAACTGGTGCTAATACAATGGTTTATTATGCTAACGGTTATGACTATGAAAAAAGAATACAATCAGAAGCTAGAATAAATCGTGCTGGTCAAACTAGAAAAATGACATACATAGATATTATTGCAGAAGATACAGTAGATGAGAAAATTGTAAAAGCACTAAAAAGTAAAATGAATATTGCGAGTAAAATAACAGGAGATGAATTAAAACAATGGATCTAATTATTTTTGCTAATGACTTATATAATTTAGTTCCTGTAACAAAAGAAATGTTACAAAATATATCTATACCTAAAGGTACAGATTGTTTTGATTTATGTAATATTATTAGAGAAAATTTTACTACTTATATTACTGATAAAAATATTTATATTATTAATAATACAGATTTATTTTATGGATGTATATGTGGAGATTAGTTTAAGAATAAATTAAACAGACCTGTTAAAGCTAATATAGTTGTAAAAGCTCCACCAATTATCCAATATAATAAATGATCTGTTTTAGTTTCAATCTTATCTACTTTCTTGTCTAATTTCTCTATATCATCATGCATGTGTTTAAGATGATTATCACGAATAATTGAAATGTCTTTTTGTAATCCTGTTACGTGACCATATAAATCTTGAATTGTTCCATCCAATGTTTGAGGTCTACGTTTAGGCATTATATTGTATAAGTTCCTGGTTGAGTAATATTTCCTTGCTTCAACTGTTCAAATTCATACTCAGTCACATTTGGAGATATCATTCCTAAATCTATTGCCGTTTGCCTATCCATCATATTAAAACCTCTCATTTTAGAAGCATCAATATCTTTTTGAGTTACTTTAGCCATATATGGTGGAATGTAATCTTTTGTTGGAATTGTTTCTTCGTAAGGAATCAATTCATCGATAGTATATGTTTTATTTGGCTCAATATCAGTTATAGGTTTTTTCATAGGTACCGTAACTGTTTCAATACCTGATACATTTTCTGTATTCGGTACATTTGATTTTGTTTCTACAGGAAAACCAAATTTTCCTTTATTTAGTTCTAAACCAGTAGGATCAATAACTTGTCCATCTATTAATTGAAGTTTATTATATTGAGACATATCTTCATACATACTTGGTTTCTTAAATAAATTTTTTAATATTCCCGTTATTCCAAAATTACTTAAACTTTCTAAAAGCCCTGGTTTAAGATTACCTACTCTTGAATCTTCAGAAAAATATTCTAATTGTCCTGTGTTTGGATTTATTCTAGTATTAATAGATCCCATTTGATTTCCAAAACCTAGTGTTCTTTGAAAAAAATTAGGTCGAGTTCCATAAGTACCTCTGTAACCAGAAGCACCTGCACTAAATAAATCACCGAAGAAACTTGGTTGACCATATGATTTAAATTGTGAACCTACATATTGAGTTCCTTGAGGCGTGTTCACATATTCAGGAACAGCACCTTGTGCAACTTTATTAGATCTATAAGTATCTCCAGTTGGACTAGTAGCAGTAGTTCCTGTACCTGTCATCATTTGATAATAGTTTGTATCTTTATATGATGTAGAACCTCCTCCACCTTTTCCGGAAGAGTCTCCAGATTTTCCACCTGTCGATGCGCTATAACCACCAAGATCCCCTTGTAGAGACATAATACCACCTGGTCCCTTGTTTGGTTTACCTTTTAAGGAACCATATAAGTTTGCATCTAATAATATTTTTTGTTCTCTTGGAGTAATATAAGCTAGTTCGGCTACAACGTGATCTGGATCCGATAACCATTTTTTAGGAACTGTTACAGTTTCTTGTTTACCAAGATAGTTAGGTCCACCACCTTGATTAGCTGGTTTAATTTTTTTCTTTTGTTTTTCAGTTAACCTTTGATCTTTGTAACTAATTTTTTTATCTATACTCATAATTAATCAAATAATAAATCTATTTTTTGTGCTGTTGGTAAAAGATTAAATCTTTGTCCAAAATTTTGATTAGATATTACACCAGTATTAACCGGAGTTCCAGTTATTTGTGATGGTAAATTCACTGGCGCTTGAGCCGTGGTCCCTGTGCCTTCAACAGGTCTTAATGGTAAGTTTCTTACCTCAGGTACTTCAGGTGTTAGTATCTCATTTATTAACTGTTCTAAAGAGTTTTTAGACTCTTCTAAATCATAACTTCCAGCATCTTTTCTAATGTCATCAAATATATCTTTTATAACATCTATGTTATCTTCAAATAAAAATGCCGCATTCGGATCTTCTACTTCTAGTCGTTTAACTAAAGTTTTAAATCTTTCATCTGAATATGCAGGTGCTTTAAATTGACCTTTTAATAAAAGTCTTGTATCGGACTTAGTCAAACGTTGTTCTAATAATTTTCTTAAATCTCTTGTACTTATACCTAGATTTTCTGCATCTCTCAATGTTGTATACATTTTTTGTTGTGAATCAAAAGCCTCTAATAAATAATCTTTAAACGCAGATATTTTTTCTTCAGGTGTAGAAGCTGCGGAATAAGCAGTTCTTGCAAATTTACTACCAATATTTTGTTTATCTTTATTGTATGATGTTAATATAAAAGGCATACTTGATAATGGTTTTACCTCTTGAACTCTAATACCAGACATCATCGCTAATAATTCATCTCTTGTATTTCTAGCTGTACCTGCATCCGTAAAAGTTCCTGTTGCACCTTCCCATACTCTAGCTGCTTGTGTGTAAGCTCCTGGAGCTAGACCACCCATAATATGATCAATACCTTTTGCAATTCTAGTTTGTAAATTATCTTGTGGAAACCATATCTTACTACCATTTCTTGTTTCACCATTTCTAACAATTAAGTCAAAGACTCTTTCAGTACCAATAGATTCAGTTACAAATGGTGCAAAGAATTCACTTAATGCACCTGGTCTTTTTGATACCGGGTCACCAAATAATGAAGCTAATATTTTTTGATCAACACTATCTTTGTTCAAAGATCCTTCTGCAAAAGATCCTAGTATTGCATTGAACGGTCTTACTAATGAATCATATGGATTAGAATAAGAGAAGTTAAAATATTTAAATTTACCATCTGCATCTGCTTTTGATAATGGAATTAATGTAGCATTTCTTTCATAGATAGGAACAAATGATCTTTTAGCTGCATCCATTTGTTCTTGATCTACACCAGTTACATATTGTGCAGTTTCACTAACTACTTTACCAATGCCACCTAATGTTGCTGAAGCTCCAATAATTCTTCTAGCTCCCATTTGTCTAATATATGGATTTGAACTTGTTAATTCTCTTGCACCAATAGTTAATACATTAGATGTTGTTCTTAAAATTTCTGCTGGAAAAGCAACAAAGTTACCAATTGGTAGTCTTCTAATTGATTGAATAGCTAAAGGTACCTTACTATATGTAGGTATCGTATTAGTTACTAGATAGGCTGATACTTCTTTTAACGCTTCTTCAGCTGTTTTCTTTTGTCCTGTAAATATACTATTTTCTACAAAATCTTCTTTAGCAATAGTTCTATACCAATCTTTTACATTTGCTAATACTTGATCTGGTGTTGCTTTAGGATCACCAAGAGCTTGTCTTAATGCTGATTGATAAAATTTATCCGAATATACTTTCCATAAGTTATCACCACCTTGATATACATCTACAAACTTTTTAACTGTAGGAGCATTCATAAAAGATTCAAAACTTATAGCCCCATCTTTTGCTCTATTTAATATACCTCTAATTTCATTTACTTCTATATTTTGATCGATAACTCCTCTCTTAATCATATCTTCAATTTCAGCATTTAATTTAGCTAAATTAGTTTTAGCTCCAGTAAATATATCTTCAGCAACTAACTTCCATGAATCACTTAATGATGTTCGACCGCCAATTAATCCACTCATTAATGGAAAGAAAGATGCAGTCGTTACGTTTCTAATTTGAGTCATTGGAGAGAAAATAGTTTTAGCTACCTGAGCTCCTGCTTTTAAACTCATTAATGATTTATAAAATGGAAAATCAAAAAAGTTATCAAATGCAACTTTAGTTTCTGACAGCGCTTGAGCTATTTCTGGGTATGTATATAATGTTTCGTCTCCTTCTCTAAACAAAGTACTTTTAAACATTACATCTTTTTGTGGATTAACTAAACTACCTTTATTAGTATAGGATTGAATTGGTCTTACATCTTTACCTATATCCCTTTGAGCTTTAGTAAATAAGGCACCTTTGTCAGCTAATATTTTTTCTACTCCATCAAAATATCTTTTAGAGTAAACCTGTTTAGCTTGATACATAATAGTATCTACTAATGCATTTTCATAATCTTTTGTCGCAACTTTTGCATTTTTTTCTTGATTTAAAAATCTTTTAATACCATCAGGAAAAGACTCACCTGGTTTTAATACACTTGGTTTAATAGCCTCATCTGTTTTTAAAATAGCTCCAACTCTTTTAATGTAATTATCGGGATCAACACCAGCTCTAATAGAGGCTTGTTGAATATTTTTTAATAAATTTTCGGAATAATCATCTACGTTTTTTGAAAGTGCATCTTCAAATTCTTTTGCAGTTTTAATTGGTTTACCACCTAAATCTTTTGCAGTTTTTTTAGTGACTTCATCCATATAGTCAGGATTTTTTCTTACAATATCTTTTACAGCAGAAAATGCTTTACTTCCTACGGGACCAGTAATTGGATCATATTGAAATTTTTTATTATTAAATGCTGAAAACCTTTGTTTAAAGAAACTATCTGCTTGATCTCTTAAGGCTATAGATAAATCTTCTAATGAATCTATTGGATTTTTTGCTAATAAATTACCATATCTTGAATTAGATTTTTTTAATATTTTTTTTAATTCTTTTGCTTCTAGTCTAACTGCAGGATTAACTTCTTTTAAAGTTCTTTTCATTTCATCTCTGCCAGAAGCTCTTAAGTAATCAAACACTTTATTTTTTTCTGTAGTTAACTGATCCATTATATTTGTATAATTACCTGTCCTTGTTGCTTTATATGTAGCAACGTCGTAAATATTTGTTTTAAATTTAGAAGTTATGTCATAAAGCCTATCATTAATTCTTTGAGAAATTCTTTTTAATGATTTAACTTCTGCATTTGCAGCAGTTTCTACTTGTGTTTGTAATTGTTTTACTTCAGGAAATTGTGATTTACCTTCAACAGTAAACTGTTGTTTTACATTATCTATTTTCTTTAATATTTTTTCAGTAAAAGATCCAGTATCGGGATCAAAATCTTTCCATTTACTAACTGGAGGTAATCCAGTTTTATCGTATGCAATATCTAATAGTTTACCACCTCTTTGTGCAAGGTCCGCGATTAGTGGTTTAGTGCCCTTACCTGCAATAGTCACGGCTAATGGATTAATAACTGTCTTATCTAATGCAGTTAATGTTTTACCTATAACTGGTGCAGCAACTTTAGCAACTGGACTTAAACCGTACTTATATCCTAATGTACCTACAGCTGGTAATAAAGTTATACCGCCACCAATAACAGCTCCTTCTGCACCAAACTTTAATCTTTGTTTTAATTCTTCAACAGCTCTTTCTCTACCTTCTAGTTCGTCTAAATTTTTAGATTCTGTTAAACCAACTGCCTCTGATAATGTTTGTTGTGATCCAGGTCTAGATACAGCTAAATCTAAAACACCACCGGTTGCTCCAAAGTATCCAGCTCTTTTTGCGAGCTCTAATCCTTTTGCACCAATGGTTACTAATTCAGGATCAGATAGCTTTCTAATCTTTGCACCCTTAAGTACATTCATACCTCCAAATATTTTAGGAGCTAATGTTGCAGCTTTAGCTACACCTAAATATGGTACTAAGTATTGTGTTAAAACTTGTACACCTTCACCAATTCCTGTCTTTGCATTAGGTGCCCACTTATCAAAAAATTTTTGTATTGCTCTACTAGCATTAGTATCAAATGCTAAATCAACTGGCATTGCACCAAGTCTTAATAAACCTTCAACGGCATCAGCAACACCACCAACAGGAGCTCTGACTATATCTGCAATATAATCACCAAAAGTAGGAGATGTATCAACATCTATTATATCTACTTTTCTAGGTTCGTCTAAGCTTTGAGATAAACTTAGTAATTCTTCTACGGTCGCCACTTGGCCTCCTATGCTTTTTCAGGTGGCAATATTAGATTAACACCATACTTTAAATTAAAGTCATTGATATCTTGTTGAGATCTAATGTATGCAAATTCCTGTAAAGCTTCCTGACTATTAGATAGTAACTGCACAATATCATTAGTAATTTCTTGAGGTAGTCTATCTCTTAATTCTTGAAATGATAATTTCTCAACTGTTTTAGTTGGAAACATATTAGACTCACCTGATGTTTCTTTAACTCCAAGTTCTAACTCACTTTCAGTTTTTATTTCATCAGTAACATCACCACCCATTTGTTTCATGACCCTACCACCTTCTTTAAAATTAAAATATTCACCTAGTCCACCTGCCTTAATAATGTTTTGTATTCTACTATAGTTTTGAATAGCTACTTTTAGTTTTTCTTCTTCTCTTTCACTTCTATCTTTTTTAGCAGACAGTTTTCTAATGTCAGATTCTAAATCAGTTAATACTTCAGGATTTTTAGCAAACTGAATTGCTAATGCTTTAACAGTTGCATCATCTTCTCCCTTAAATACACCTGTTTCATATGCTTCTAAAACTTGTTTATCCATATCTGTAGCTGTTCCTTTAGCTACTTTCTGTTTTAATTTAGCATAATCTTGTACAGCTTTTTGAGTACCTGTAGGAATTTCTGCTTTAATCTTAGCAAGTTCTTTTTCAGTCGCACCTTTATATGCAAGAAGTGTAGCTTCTCTATCTCTTTTCTTTTTACCTGCCGCAATCGTCATTCCTTTTGTTCTTGCAGTATCTAATTTATCAGCAATTGATCCTGGAGTTTTTAATGCATCCGCAACTAAAAAAGCTAGTTCCGCTTTTTCTAAACCTTCATCTTTTAATAAGTCTTTAATTAAATCAGCTTCTTTTTCTATGTCAGCTCTTTTATCTGATTCAGTATATTTAACATCTTCTTTTAATCCTGGTCCATCTTCTTTAGCTGCAGATTTTAATGCAGCAATCTCTTGATTTTGTTTAGCTATTTGATCCAAGGAAGTTATTCCACCAGACATTCTAACTTCTTCATTTGGTTTAACTGCTTCTGAAAATCCTGTTTTAGCTGAAGTAGGTCCAAAGAAATAAGCCTTCTCAGGATCATAACCAGTTTGTTTACTAAACTGTCCACCAGTTAATAAATCCATTTGTTTAGTTCCAGAAAAACCTGGGTTGTAACCTGTAAAAAATCTACTTAATGTATTTAAAGGAACATTAATTAAATCTAAACCTCCAGCGATTGCAGAGTTAATACCATAATTAGTAAAACCACTAGCAGCTTTATATGCTGGAGTTTGTGTAAAGTTATAACCGTCAGCAGCTTTTATTCTTTCAACTCTTTTAGGTTCAACATGAGACATAATCCCTGTTCCAGTAGTCGATCCACCTCTTTTAAACATTGGTCTTTTAAAAACATTATATGCCATATCTATTACCCAAATAAACTACCTAAACCATAAATAGTCGCAGCTCCTGATAAAGCTTGACTTAAAGGACCTACTGTTCCTGCAGCTGGTGCAGCAGTTGAAGTCATGTATGGTTGTGGTTGTCCTGCTAACATACCGCCAATAGCTGAACCTAAAAATCCTAATCTTTGTTGAGGTTCGTAAGCAGCTGTTTGTGCTCCTTGAGCCGCAGCATCTAGAATTGCTTGTTGGTAAGCTAAGTTTGAAGTTCCTGCAGCACCTAATTGTTGTATTTGTGATTGTGCCAAACTAGGCTGTAATGAAGCCAGTCCTGCTTGTTGCGCTTGCGCTTGAGCTGCAGCAGCTTGTGCTTGTTGAAAACCTTGTGCCTGTAATTGAGCTTGTAGTAATGCTCTATCTTGTAAACTTTGTGCGCCAAATTCTGCTTGTTGTACACCTTCTCTTCCACCACCAAATGCACCAGCTCCGATTGCTGATTGTGAAATTTGTTGTTGTGCTATTGCTCTTTGTTTATCAAACTCCGCTAATGATGTATCAATTACTTCTTGTTGATATGGTGACATAAATTCTTGATAAGCTTGTGGTCCTGAATAAGCAGCGGCTTGTTGTAAGAATGGTTGATAACCTGCAACACCTGTTCCTTGTCCTGCGCCTGTTACAGCTCCAGTGGTTGGATCAAAAGTTAATGTACCAAGTCCTGCTTGTGTTGCTGCTTGCTGTTGAGCTTGTTGTGTTAAAACATTTTGACCTGCAATTGTCGGTGCAAATGCAGCGGTGTCAACTGGTTTAGCGGCCAGTTGTGATGCTAAATCTATAAATTGTTCGCCGGCGGCTTCTAAATAGGGTGCCGGTCTTGATATAGTTGTTGTCTCTGCCATTTTATACTACCTTATTTTCTAAGGACTTCATTAGATTATACATCTTTTGAGCGCCTTTGTTAACACTTCCACCACCTGCAGCTCTTACTGCATCAGCGGTAAATACAAATTCATTTTTAGATAACATAGCTGGAACGTCATCTGCTTTTTCTTTTACACCAATTGGAACAAAACCTCCAGTATTTCTGTAGTCTAATTCTGTTATTCCACCTTGATTTTGTCTTACTGGTACTTCAGTTCCCATTGCATAACCGATTCTACCACCGTAAGCTCTTTTTTCATAATCCTCACCCATTATTTTTTTTAATAAATCTTCTTTTTCAGAATCAGATTTTAAATTAAAATAAATCTGTTTAAATCCTTCTCCTGCTTGATTTAATATTTCCATAATTTTAGAAGGTGAGAATAAATCTATAAAACCTTTACCTGTGCTTTTAATTTCTTCTCCTATATCCATTTCCGCTATATCACCAAATAAAGTTTTTCCCCCAAGGCTACCTTGATTAAAACCGATTCTACCACCATCCTTTTTGGTTTCAGGTATACCCAGCATCTGTTTAATCTCAATGATTGCATCTGGATAATCATCTGGGTTACTTAATACCTTATGAAGGTTTTTAAAATCTACATTTTTTCCACCTTCTTTACCTAATACTCTATATAATCTACTTAAGTCTTTTGAACTAAATCCAGGTATGTAATAAGACAATTTATCATTTAATATAGATTCCATGTCTTCAGGTTGATCAGTAGTTTCATCTAACATAATACTTGGTATTCCAATATCTTTATCATTTCTCATATCTTCATCTGGTTCTGGAGAACCAATTGAATAATTAACTCTACCACCATCTTTTAATCCAAAAGCTTCAGGTGTTAATATTTGCGAATAATAATCTGTATATCTTGCTTTATCTGCTTCATACATTTCTTCTGTATACTCATCAGCATCATCGACTAACTCTGCTTCTTCAGCCAATTTTTTAGCTTCAATATAACTTGTAGCTCCTGCAATTGTTGCACCTATTGCAAGTTTATCAATTTGTGTTTCCCCTGGTGATCCAGGTATTGGTTTTGTATAAATATCTTTTAATGCTTTACCACCTAAATCTTTTAATGCTTGAGTTTTTTGTTGTAAGTCTCCACCTAATACTTGTTTAAATAAATCTGTATACCCTTGTGTGCCTTGTTTAGTTATTTGTTGAGTTGCTGTTTCTAATGGTTTAGAAGTCAACATCTCACCACCTAGTGCATCACCTGATCCAAATGGTGGTTCTACAAACTGACCATAGTCACCGCCACTAACAGTAGTAATTTCTTGTGTAGGTGTTTTTGCAAACATCTTACCAAAACCTGTTTCTGTTCCAATAGGTGAACTACCTAAGCTTCTAATACCTGACATAAGACCACCAGAAAAATCTGCTCCAGCGAATGGGTTAATACCTTTTTGAAATCCTGCTCCACCTAAATATCTAGCAGCTTGTCCACCACCATAAGTAAGTAATCCTCTTTTTAATGAAGATCCAATTCCTCCTGTTTGATCAAAGCTACCTATACCTGCCATACCTGCTGCAAGTAATGGGTTGAATGGTGCTACAAATGGAGCAGCTTTAGTTGCTACTTCAGCTATTTCATTAGGTATTACTTTTCTAACAAATTTTTTAAGTTTACTTCCTAAACCAAAGTTTTCTCTAGGAGCGATATCCATAATACCACCTCCCGCTCGTAATTGTCTGTTCATTTGCATTCTTGATATTGCCATAATTTAATAGTTTATAATGTAAAAGAGCAGGGAATGATACCTGTAA
>Ga0209929_1000839_pt1 | contig 11125 bp, 7 predicted proteins | sample SalPon2_C_H2O_MG_2_FD_185731 | JGI IMG/M metagenome (GOLD analysis project Ga0209929, IMG submission 185731) | Salt pond water microbial communities from South San Francisco under conditions of wetland restoration - Salt Pond MetaG SF2_C_H2O_MG... ... | reverse complement strand
TGCATTAACTTCTATTGGGTTTAAGGTTGTTAATTCTGACAATGCCTTCGAAACTGCTCTTAAAAAAGCTGGCTTAGAAATGGATCCAGAAACAATCTTTTCGAAACAAGGTCAATCTATTCGTGTTAGATCTAAAGAACTAACTGGTAAACAGATGAATCTTTATATTGCTGGTCGATTAGGATTAGTAATTGATGGGACAGGTAAAGACTTCGAAAAGATTTCAAGGCAAAAGAAAATGCTTGAAGATATTGGATATGAAACCACTATGATATTCGTAAATACTGACCTTGAAACTGCACTTGCGAGAAATAATAAAAGAGCAAGGTCGCTTCCTGATGGTGTTGTTGAAAAAATGTGGAAAGATGTTCAAAACAATCTTGGGAAGTTTCAGTCAATATTTGGTCGTGGTGGTATTACTATCGTAGACAATTCAGATTCATCTGATGTAGAAAATGCCACAATGCGAGCCTATAAAACTATTTCAAAGTGGGCGAATCGTGAACCAAGAAATCACTTAGCCAAAAAATGGATTAAACAAGAAAGGGACAAATAATGCCTTTACCAAAGAAACAAAAATTTCTACAAGAAATCGTAGAACCAGAAAAGAAAATTCCTGAGCCAGTTCAAGAGGTTGAGGAAATTGTAGAAGAAACCCCACAAGTTTTACAAGAAATCGTTTCAGATGCGGTTGTTTGTGAAGTATGTGGTGGCGGCGAATGTGTCTGTGAAGATGAGTAATGCGCAACTTTATTGGGAAGAATAACTTTGTTTGGTTCATTGGAGTTGTTGAAGACCGTAATGACCCGATACGACTCGGAAGGGTTCGTGTCAGATGTTACGGTTGGCACACCGATGATAAAGCACAGATACCGACTGAAAGTTTGCCTTGGGCGACTCCAATGCAAGACATCACTTCGGCAGCGATCAGTGGTGTCGGCAGGAGTCCGACAGGAATTGTTGAGGGAACGTGGGTTGTCGGATTCTTCCTAGACGGAGAACAGGCGCAAGAGCCAGTCATTATAGGAACGATGGCTGGCGCTCCGTCTTCATTTGGTACTCCAAATGTTGGCTTTAATGACCCAAATCCAAGAACGGACGATAGTACTAAAAGCATTTATCCAAGATACACTAACGAAAGCGATGTGAATAGTCGTGCTAGAAATTCAGAGATCTTTTCAAAAAATGTCAATTCAACTATTAAAGAACCAGCTGATCCATATGCTGCTCAATATCCATATAATCACGTTTATGAGTCAGAGAGCGGACATCTCATTGAGATAGACGATACTCCCCTCCATGAGCGTATTCATATCAAGCACAGATCGGGAACCTTTGTTGAAGTCCATGCTAATGGCGATGTTGTAACACATCATAGTAATGGATGGAGAAGTGTTACTGGAAATGATAAAGTGCACATTACAGGGGATTTAGAAGTTTATGTTGATGGCAATGTTTCTTGGGTAGTTGGCGGAAACGAAACTCGTACAATCGCTGGTTCGAAAACTGAAACAGCTAATGTAGCAAATTTAACATATCAAAGTGGATTACAAACATATGTAACAGGCGATGTGGTCGCTGATGGAATATCCCTTGTAAATCATACGCATGGGCAAAATGACGGTAATGATGCTGGTGGTGGAACAGATACTAAACCACCAACCAAGTAATTCTGTTATAAATAGTCCGTTAAAGACTACAAGTCTATTTTACTGAAATTTTAATTATTAGTCAAGGAAAAAATTATGAATAATCATGATAATTTAATAAATCTTTTTGAAACATATATTACAGAGAGCGAAAAGTTTGAAGGTGGTAATAAATCCGCTGGAACAAGAGCTAGAAAGGCTTTGGCTGAAATCTCTAAACTCTGTAAAGATCGTAGAAAAGAGATTCAAGAATCAAAAAACGCTTAATAAATAAGCATAAACAGGTATAGAAATGGCATTATCAAAAGAAGCAAGAAGAAATGTTGAGTATTATAGCGACATCGATCTTGCTTTCATACCACATCCAGTCACTGGAAAGTTATCCAGAAAGACTAATCGTAATGCTGTAAGGCAATCAGTTAAGTCGCTCGTCCTTACAAATTTTTACGAAAGACCATTTCAACCGAATATTGGGTGTAATGTTCGTGCAATGTTATTCGAACTTTTTACACCAGCTACAAAACAAAAACTTGAAAACGCTGTAAGAGAAGTCATCTATAACTATGAGCCAAGAGCAGAAGTAATTGAAGTAATCGCTGAACAAAGAGACGATTTAAATGCTTTAACACTTTCTCTCGCTTTTTATGTAATCAATGACCCTGAACCAGTAGTTCTTGATGTAATTCTAGAGAGAGTCCGCTAATGGCACAAGCTAATACTTATCTTCAAGTCACAGAATTAGATTTTGCTGATATTCGCAGTAATCTTAAAACATTCCTAAGAAGTCAAACACAGTTTAAAGATTATGACTTTGAAGGTTCTGCTATGGCAACTCTCTTGGATTTAATGGCTTATAATACTCATTATAATGCTTATTATCTTAATATGATTGGCAACGAAATGTTTTTGGACACAGCGCAACAGCGTGATAGCGTTGTATCTCGTGCCAAAGAATTAGGATATACTCCCATTTCTTCTCGTGGTGCTACAGCTAATGTTCAACTTACGTTTACTGGTGTCAATACAGACGTTCCACGTTTTACGATTCCAGAAGGTGCGACATTTACCACAACGATCGATGATATAGCATACACATATGTTACCGATCAAGCATATAGTGTTGAGAACGTAAGAGACACATATATCAAAAACATTGACATTACTGAAGGCGAGCCGCTTACGCATCGCTTTACAGTTAGTTCTAACGATCCAGTTCGCTATATCATTCCGAATGCTGGCGTTGATACAAGAAGCATTAAAGTTCGTGTACAAACATCTTCAGCGGATACATCAAATACAGTATTTACAAAAGCCACGAATGTGACTTCTGTTAAAAGCACTTCACCTGTTTTTTATCTAAATGAAACAAACGATAGAAAATATGAATTGACATTTGGTGATGGTGTTTTGGGTAAGGCGCTTGTTGATGGAAATATTGTAATCGTAGACTATCGCATTTGTAATGGAACTGTGACAAATGGCGCCAATACATTTTCTGTTGATAGTCTTGGTGTTACAGAAGCATATACTTCAGTTTCTTTGAGTTTAAATACAGCTGCTCGTGGCGGACGTGCTCAAGAAACCATTGACTCAGTTAAATTTAATGCTCCTAAAAACTTCGAAGCGCAAAATCGTTTGGTTACAAAAAACGATTATATCAATATTATTACACAAGAAAATTCTGATTTAGAATCCGTTGTTGCTTTTGGTGGCGAAGATGCTGATAGTCCAGTATTCGGTAAAGTTTATATTGCAGCTAAACCATTCGGCGAAAGATTTTTGACGATTAGTAGAAAGAATCAAATTAGAGCGTCGATTGTAGATAGAACACCTCTTTCTATTGATCCAGTTTTTGTTGATGCTGAATATCTCTTCATTGTTCCTACTGTAAATGTAAATTATGATTTGACGACAACCACGCTTACACAAAAATCATTGGAAGCATTAGTTAAAACTGCTGTTACAAATTATTCAACAGATTCTTTGGGTCGTTTTGGGAAGAAATTAAGATATTCAAGATTGCTTAGATCTTTGGATAACTTAGACCCTTCTATATTGAATAATACAGTTTCAATTAAAATGTCTAAAAGATTTTCGCCTTCGATCACAACTACTCAAAAGGTTGCATTAGAATTTAGAAATCCAATTGAAAAGGGAACACTCGATTCTACGCAATTTACATATTCTGGCTTTACTTGCTTCCTTGACGATGACAGTTTGGGGAACGTTAATATATACAGATATACGCAAGATAAAACGAAGGTGAATGTTGTTGTGAATGCAGGAACAATTAATTATGTAACAGGTAAAGTTGAGATTGAAAACTTTGCGCCAACGGCATTTACAGGAACAGAAATTAAAGTAGATGTAATCCCAGAATTGTTAGACGTTACGCCAGTTCGTCAGCAAATATTATTAATCGAATCCAATGATATTGTTGTAAATGCTATTGGCGAGAACGTATAATGTCGGAATTAAATGAAAAGGTTTCTGCGCTGATTGAAAATCAGCTACCAGAATTTTATAAAGACGAGGCTCCAAATATCGTCGCCTTCATGAAGGCATATTATGAATACATGGAGCAAACTGGTAAAGCAGAATACACACTTCGACATTTACAAGAATATAAAGACGTTGATACAACGCTTGATGAGTATCTAGAATATTTTCGCAGAACAATCCTTCCATCAATTCCCAATGAAGTTTTAGCAAATAAGAGAATACTTGCTAAAAACATTCGTGATCTTTATCAATCAAAGGGCACAATTGAATCTTACAGATTATTATTCCGTGCACTTTATAATGAAGATGTAGAAGTATTTTATCCAGCAGAACAAATTTTAAAAGCATCTTCAGGCGATTGGCGTGTAGAGCGTTATCTTGTATCTCAATACGATCCAAGAATCTATAACTTTATTGGTAAAACCATTCGTGGTATTGATTCGGGTGCAGAAGCGTTGATAGAGGATATTCAACGTAAGACCGTTCGTGGTCGTGATTTAATGCAAATATTGGTTTCCAATATTAACGCAACCTTTGCTGATGGCGAATCGGTTTATTTAAAATTTGAAGATCCAAATATAACTGGATTTACATTTCCAATCGATGCTGGCATTTCAAATATCACAATTGTATCTTCTGGTGCAGAATATCGCCCTGGAGATATAGTGGATATACTTTCTGATGTTCGTGGAGATTTAGGTAAAGCTGTTGTTGTAGAAATTGAAGATTTAAATGGTATTGTCGTCTTCACATTGGTTGATGGTGGTTCTGGGTATCAAGCATCAGTAAATGATTTCGGTTCTACTATTCAAATTGATGAAACAGATGGTCTTGTAGATGCTTCTTTTATTATTCGTCGTGACGATATTGTAGACACTTTTGCAATTACATTAAATCAAGAAATATTTACATCTAATACAATTTTTGGTCAAACTGCACCTGTGATCGCTCATTCTTCTGGCAATTTAAAGATGAATATTTTTGCCAATACAATTATTGGTGCACCACGATTTGGATTTAAAGAGCCAGCGGAAGAAATTACACGTGCGGCAGATTATCATGATAATGCCAATGCAATTATTAATATTGCTAACACGGCAGAAATTACTGTTGGTCAAAGCATCTTTGGTGTAGACTCAAGTGCTAATGGAATTATTTTAGATATCGTTGATAATACTGCTGGTGATTCTTGGTTTAGAATCGATGGATATAAAAACTTTTTTGATGGCGTAACTTTTGGCGTTTCTTCTGAAGATGTTAAAGTTGGTACACCAGCTGGTGTCACAGTCGGTTCTGTCGGCGAGTTTCAGAGTAATACAGCTGGATATCATGTTGCGACTATTGCTCCTATTTCTGGATCAGAAGTTTCTGAGGGTGATGAGATCGTCGGTGCCATCTCAAATGCATTTGGCGTCGTTAAGAAAATTGTCACTACAACCAGTTTGACATATGAACATAATCCAACTGCTAATACTGTATTATCAGGAACAATATCCTCTTCAGGAACAACAGTAACAGGGGTGGGGACTTCTTTCACATCAGACTTTGTAGTAAATGATGTTATTAAAGCAGGCGGTCAAACTGGCAGAAGAATTACACAAATAGACAGCGATACTCAATTAATTACTTCGGCGGCGTTTAGCCCAGCTTTAACAAGCGAAGCATATGGTAAAGGCGGAACATACCGTGATACACAGGTTATTCAGCTGACATCAAATAATGTCGCCAACACGAGCGATTACTTTGCAACTGGTCCAATGAAAGCCTTTATAGAGAATGAAGGTTTACGTCTAGTGGGTTCTGCTACGAATATTGGTAATAATGCTTTTGGCACATCAAATACGATTGTTGAGAATATTCACACAAAACTTATAGACAGCCTAAACTTTATCGCTGGAACTGTTGGAACAATCGGACAGCTTTCCTCTATCGTTTCTGGTGAAGGATATACTCAGGCTCCAGGAGTTCGTGTAATTGACACAAACGTTGCAGCTCTTGGTATTGGCGAAGTTTATATGGTCGTTCAATCAGATGACGTAAACTGGCAAACAGGAAACAGTAGTATCACCGCACCAGATGAAAACGATCGTATCATTCAAGCAAATACAGCTGCCTCTGGGGATGTTAAACAAGCGAGTGGGTTCATTGGTCACGCTAATGGAACATATGAAATTACACTTCGTGTTTGGCAAGACGAAAGGCAACGTTCTCCAGAAAATATTGAATATCTCTTAAGCGATGGATATGTAACGATCAACTTCTTTGATAGTGCAGCGCAAGAGACTCAGGTTGGGACAGGAACTGCCAAAATTGTTTCTATAACAGATGAAGGTATCCTTGGAAACAACTCGAACATCACAACTGCGATTGGAGCCAATGGTGCTATAACCAGTGTAAGAATGTATGATTCTGGTTTCTCATATGTTGATAATGAATTAGTAAGACTAAAAGAATCTGGAAGAGATAATTCTTCGCAGGCAACGGCAAGAATTGCTTTGGCTGGCGTTGCTAACTCGGCTGGATATTACACCACAACAAGAAGTCACGTTTCTTCTAAGCGTGGGTATATACAAGACAATAACTTCTATCAAGAATATTCTTATCAAATTAAAGTTCCAGTTTCTATTGCTCGCTATAGAGATATTGTCACTAAACTTATTCATCCTGCTGGGCAAAATCTTTTTGGATTATATCAATCACAAAGTGAAGCGAATACGACTTCTTCTATTTCTACTATTAAAAAGAAAAGAAGACCATCTGCTAATACAGCAAACATTGATTTTGCAACCAGCCGCAGAATTAAGATTAAAGATTTCAAACTTGCTAACACAGAAATGTTCAAACTTGAAACACCAGACAGAGAAATGCTTACGTTCTATGTTCGTGGTGCTGATGATGACTTCGTTTACGTTTCAAGACCTGCTATTGTAAATTCATCAGTGGTTGTTGCTAACTCTGCTACAATTTCTGTTGGAGATACTCTTACTGGGCTTTCATCAAACGCTTATGGTATTGTAACGAGCGTTACAGGCGCAACAAGTCCTGTGACATTAAATATTGAACACTTCGACGATTATTCTCAATTAATATTCGCTAACACTCATATGCTTCGTGTTGAAGGCGGATCAGTAACAGCGGCAACACGTGGCAGTGGATACGCAAATAATGAAACGCTTATCTTCAGCGATGTAGGTCAAGAAGAATCTGCAAACGGATATATTTTAACCAATGTGGCTGGCGGCATAAATCAAATCGTAATTACAAATCAAGGCAAAGGATATAAGTCTGCGCCAACTATTACTGTTGATACAGCTTCTGGTTCTGGTGCAACGATAACTCCAACAATGCGTGATGGCTTCTCAGACTTCATTGCTGTTGGTAAAACAATAAGCGATGGCGGAGCAAATACAGCGGCAATCGTTGAGATTATTTCTACTACTGATCAGAAAATCGTATTGAAAGTCGCTTCGAATGGGCAGTTCGTTTCTACCGCAAGTGCAAACTTAAATAACATTTATGTCGGAAATACGTGGGTTGGTAATACAATACAGTATACAGATATGACTGCATTTAAAGGCACAGAAACAATCGCCATCAAACAAGATGTTGTTCATCTTCAAGCTAATACGTTTGAGAAAACTAATATTTCTGTGGGCGATTTTATTTATGGCGAAGATTCAAATGTAAGAGCAGAGGTTCTTGAAAAACGTGGTAATGATATTATTATATCATATGAAGGAAGTCGTGAAACTTTAAGAACAGCAATTCGCTTTGCTACTGGAGAAATCTTGGCAAATGAAAGAATCTTTAAATATAAGAATGAAAATGACTTTAGAAAAGCTGGATATATAATATCAAATAATGATATTGTATTCTTGGGCAATGTCTATTCGACATCAACTTCTTCGAACGTTGGTACGGTTTCTACATTTACAGGATCAACAATAAGAAACGCCAATGTTTATTATTATGTCTCAGACATCGTATAAATAGAGTGATCAATCAGAGGTAAAAATGGCAACAAAATACGCAGCCAAAGAACTTAGAATTACCAACGCAAAGGCATTTATCGAAGCTCTTTCCAGAAGCGATGGAAGAAGCACGAAAAACTCAAACATTTTATATGCGGTAATTGGTAAAAATACTGAGTGGGCTAATGAGCCGACGCCATCGAATGCTGTTGAAAGTGTACAAGAAAAACACTATCAGCTTTGGAAAGACGCTATTGGCGCAAAGAAAATTACTCCAGCTGACGTTTCTCATGTAGTTCCAAGATACAACTGGACTTCCGGAACAGCATATGCTATGTATCGTGACATCGATACAGACTTATATAGCAAACAATTCTATGTTGTTACCGACGAATTTAACGTTTACAAATGCCTCTATAACAATAATGGCGGAGCTTCTACAATTAAGCCTTCTGGATTTTCTGTAACTCCATTTACCACATCTGATGGATATACATGGAAATATATGTATTCTATTAATTTAAATGATCAAGAAAAGTTTGTAACAGCTTCATATATTCCTGTAAAAACTTTTGATACTTCTGATGGTTCTGCTGAAAGTACAAGACAGGTTGCGGTTCAAGATGCTTCGGTAAATGGTTCAATTGAAATTATTGAAGTTAATAATCCTGGACAAAACTACACTTCTCTTGATAATGGGTTTGTAGAAGCTGGCTCAACAAGAACTTTAAGTCTTTCTCTTGCTGGACAAGCTCCTTCTACTGTCGACAATTTCTACAATGGTTCTTCAGTTTATATTATCTCAGGAACAGGTGCTGGTCAGCTTCGTAGAATTATAAACTATTCAGGGTCGACAAGAACACTTACTGTCAATTCGGCATTTACGACAATCGCTAATACAGACTCACGTGTTGTTATTTCTCCAACGGTAGCAATTCGTGGAGATGGCATTGGAGCATTAGCATACAGTCGTGTAAATACAAATACTGGCGCCATCTCAAATGTTACTGTAATTGATACTGGTCGTTACTATACTAGAGCAGAAGCATTTATCACAGCAAACACTTTATATGGCACAGGCGCAACTGCAAACGTAATTATTTCTCCAGCAGGCGGACACGGTAAAGACGCTATTCGTGAATTGGGCGGAGATAAAATTATTTTAAATGTTCAGATCCAAGGAACTGAAGGCGTTTCAGTTGACGGTAAAGGATACATTCCATCGAATACTGACTTCAGAACAATTTCTATTTTAAAAGATCCTGTTCTTAAAGTTAATTCAAATAATGAGATTCAAACTCAAGCCATTGCAAATACTTCTAACTCGCCAAGCACACTTCGTTTAGGGACACGCTTACTTGTTTCTTATAACGAAATGGAAAATGACGTGCCACAAAATCCATTAGAAGTTGGTGATGTTATTACCAATGAAAGAATGAGATTACGTGCAGCTCTTGGTACATTAGAATTTATCACATCATTGAGTTCCGTGACGCTTGAAAATCAAGCAATGAACAATGCAATTTATGGCGCAAACGGAACCGTGTATTTTATTAAAGAAGATGATTCTGGTTTAAGAGATTCATCGTTCTATAATGTATATCTAAATAATGTAGAAAGTTATAGCAACTATGTTCCATTTACCAAAGATGATGAATTGCTAAAACGTGGTAATGAAACAATTGTTGCAACAGTTGCTGATATTCAAGGTCCAGAAGCCAATACTTATTCTGGTGAGTTTATCTATACTGAAAATATTAGAAAAGTTACTAAAGATGTCGAACAGGTTGAAGACATCAAAATTATTTTAGACTTTTAAGGATTAAAAAATGCCGTTAGAAACAAATCTGAATCAAAGTCCATATTTTGACGACTTTAATGAAAATAAGAATTTTCATAGAGTTCTTTTTCGTCCAGGATATGCTGTTCAAGCAAGAGAGTTGACTCAGCTTCAAACGATTCTTCAAAATCAAATCGAAAGATTCGCTGATGAGGTTGTCGTTGATGGAACAGTAATTACTGGTTGTGGTCTTAATATTGATAATAAACTTAATTATGTTAAACTCAGAGATAAGGATGCGAATACTCGCTCTATTATCCTTTCTGACTTTACTACTAGCGGTGTTGTTGCTAATGCAACCGTCACTGGCTCGATAACAGGTGTAACGGCAGACCTGATCGCAGTTGCTGATGGTTCTGAAACAGCAGATCCAAACTTCTTTACCGTATTCGTTTCTTATACTAATTCAGGCACTAACGGCACAACTAAAACTTTTGCAGACAACGAATCTCTTATTTTCCGAAATAAATCGGATAATAGCTTTATTGTCGCAGCTAATACTATTGGCGGAGCATTTGGCAATTCAACTGGATACGGAACTCTAGCGACAGTTCAAGATGGCATTATCTATCATAAAGGTCATTTTGTTCGTGTTGATACTCAAAATCATGTTGTTTCCAAATATTCAACTACACCAACCGTAAAAGTTGGTTTCATCACAGCCGAATCTATTATAGACTCGAACCAAGATAGTTCGCTTCTTGATAACGCTTCGGGATCTACGAACTTCGCTGCTCCTGGGGCAAATCGTCTTAAACTTACGCCAACTCTTACTTCACGTTCAATTACTCAAGCCAATACACAAACCTTCTTCTCTATCGGTAATATTGAGAATGGTAAACTTGTAAGGGTTCAAACTTCTACAGAATACGATGATATCGCTGACTTTATGAAACAAAAAATGTATGAGACGAATGGCAACTATGCTACTCGCCCCTTCTTTGTTCGTATTCGTGAACACTTAAAAACTTCTACAAACTTAGGTAGATATAATGCTGATGGCGGCGGTTCTTCCGACAAACTCGTTGCTGAAATCGAAGAAGGTATTGGATATGTTTCTGGTACTAGAACTGAAATTGGTGAAACGATTTCACGTGATGTAGATAAAGGCACAGACACCGAAACGCTTGCAGCAAGAACATTCTCAATTTCTTATGGTAACT
>Ga0209929_1000836_pt1 | contig 11191 bp, 9 predicted proteins | sample SalPon2_C_H2O_MG_2_FD_185731 | JGI IMG/M metagenome (GOLD analysis project Ga0209929, IMG submission 185731) | Salt pond water microbial communities from South San Francisco under conditions of wetland restoration - Salt Pond MetaG SF2_C_H2O_MG... ... | reverse complement strand
GCCAAAAGCACTAAGTAATAGTAATTGCTGGACTCCAGGTATAAAAATTAATGTACAACCTAACTCATGGACTCATATGAATGAGTGGTTTGGTCCAGTCCTAGGGATAATGAAAGCACCAAATCTTAAAAAAGCTATCGAATGGCAAAATGCAACTGAGTATGGCCTAACAGCAGGTCTTCATTCCTTATCTACAAAGGAATGTAATTATTGGTTAAAAAATGTAGAAGCTGGAAATTTATATATCAACAGACCAATAACAGGCGCAGTAGTAAACAGGCAACCTTTTGGCGGTTGGAAAAAAAGCAGTTTTGGACCAACAGTAAAAGCTGGATCTAGTTTTTACCCAAGTATTTTTAAAAGATACGAAGAGGTAAAAGATTACGACATGTTGGTAAACGACTTAAAAGAACTTTGGAATGTTAAATCAAAAAAAATTAAAAATGATGATTTGCAATCTGAACATAATTATTCAGTTTTATACCCGCACAAAAAAGTTTTAATAGTTCAAGATGAGAATCCTGACCCGCAAATAAAAAAATATTTAGATGCAATTAAAAAAATATTTGGAATGACTATTGATGAAATAAAATATTCAAAACTGGAAGATAATGATTTTATCCATAAATATTCACTAGTTCGCTGGCTAAGCAAAGACCCCGCTCCTGAATGGATTTATAAATATAATTTTTCTATAGATACCAATCACATTGTGCAAGATCATCAAAGAGAGCTTTTTTCTTGGACAAGAGAACAAAGCGTTTCTATAACTAACCATAGATACGGAAATATAGGATTTAGCCCTGTATTTATTGAAAATATTTAGCATATTCCTATGTTTAGAAAAATAACTCCAACAAGAGTGATTCTAATTTTGCTCCTTTTGTACATACTTTTTTCTCAAGATGACACAGCAAGAAGATTTAAACAACTTCCCGAACTATTATTAAATTATTTTTAAAATGAATTTATGAATCTTAAAGACTTCACAGATGTCGAATATATAAATCTAATTACATACAAAAAAGATAAAACGTCTATCACAACTCCAGTATGGGTTGCAGGTTTTTCTAATTCATTAGTTATAACAACAAGTCTGAATGCAGGAAAAGTTAAGAGGGTTAGAAACAATGGCTTAGCAACAATTTACACTACTAACCAAAGTGGTTCTAAAAAGTTGTCAGAAAGCTTGGATTTAAAAGCATCGCTCATAGAGAATGAAGATTTAAAAAAACAGGCTGCAGATGTAATTAGAAAAAAATATGGCATGATGGCAAAAATGATTATGAAAGGACCCGATGAAAATAGGGCAATTATCAGATTAGAAGAAAAAGGAGGTGAAAAATGATGTGTCCTGAGTGTGGATGTGAAGATGAAAATTAATTTAAATTATCTTTATGCCATTTTATGACGTGATCAAATCTCTGCTTTCTGTGATTTGGGGTTCCAGATCTAGAAAGTTCGTGACTTTCACCCGGAAATCTTAGCATTGCTGTTTTCACACCCCTTCTTTTAAGGTTAGAAAATAACTGCTCCGCTTGTTCTATTGGACACCTGTAGTCTTCCTGTGAGTGAAGAATGAGGGTAGGAGTCTTAATATTTGACGCATAAGTAATAGGACTTTTCTTTCTATATAAATTTATATTTTTATCCATATCATCAAGCAAATACATCTCAGGAAAACCTATTCCAATATCAGACGTTCCAACCATAGTTTCCCAATTTAGAAGTGCTCTTTCAACAATTGCAGATTTAAACATATTTGGATGATGACTAATTATCCAAGAGGTCATAAAACCACCATATGAACCACCCATAATTCCGTCATTTTTATTTGTAATACCCATTATTTTTTTCATGCTTTTAAACGAAGTAAGCACATCGTGCATATCTGTTACACCCCACTTATTACCACAAACGTCTCTTAAGAAATCATGACCCCTTCCGCTTGATCCTCTTGGGTTACAAGCAATAACATTAAAACCTGCAGAAGCATATGTTTGAAACTCATCAAAAAAGGTAAACGCATACTGGCTTGCAGGTCCACCATGTATATTTAAGATTGTTGGTTTATCTTTACCTACAAAAATTCCCCAAGTATCTATCTCAGATTTTCCAGTATCAATTCTTTCATATTTACAGTCCCAGGTTTTCACCTTTTTGGTAAAAAATTCATTGGCTTTAGATATTTTTGTTAGCTGACCATTATTTAACTCATATACTTCGTCAGGATTTGAAAATGAATTTGCTATTACATATGTTTTTTCATTGTTAAAAGCAAAATCTTTAACTGTAACCTCTGTATTAATTAAGTCGATATTATTAGTACCATCTCGTAATATGGTTTTTCCAGAATCTTCGTATAAGAAATAGAGGGTATCTTCATTTACTTCTGCTTTAACTATGTTTCTATCAAACAATCTATATTTAAAATACATTTGCTTACCTGACTTTGTAAATTTTAAAATGGTCGTGTTTGTTGGCCACTCAAATCTATTTCTTAAACCAACAGCATGCAGTTCATCTTCATAGTAAAAAAGGTTTCCCATACTACCTTTGGAGTAAATTTCTTTAATTTTTGAACCTACTATTGCTCCAATTTTCTCTTCCAGCATGGTTCCTTTAGAGTTGTATTGGTCAAAAGAAAGCACTAAACCTTTCTCTCCCTCCACCATTGATTCAATAGAAAGAATATCTTTTGCATCACCATCAACAATTTTGGTAAATTTCTTGGTTTGAGTATTTACTTTATAGACGTGAGCTCTTTTATTGTAAATTATGCCTTTTGTATCAAATCGAAAAGGAAGGTTTTCATAGTACATAGGCTCGGAGTTTTTATCTTCTATATTTTTGAATTCCTTACTCCACTCACTTGTAATGACATACATTGACTTTCCATCTTTACTTAGTGAATAGTTACTTATGCCTCCATCAATTTCAAAGACAGTATCTATAGACCTACCTTCTTGCATATGAATTGTTGATAAGGTTTTTTTTGACCTACTTTTGTCTTGCACAGATCTATTTGTTTTTATATAAAAAATGGTGTTTTCTTTATCACCAAATTTTGGATTACTAAAGTTGTTGTTACCAGACTTAAAACTTTTCCACTGCCCATTACTTCTTTTCCATAGTTCATTTATATAAGTATTTGTTTCAAAATCCATTCGAGTGCTTTGAACTACTAAACTGGTACCTTTCCCAACTAGGTTAGATAATGTATTAAAAGAGTTTAAGTCAGAAGGTTTCATGTATTCCTAATTCTATTTGATTACTTTATCAGCCACAAGCGTTATTACCATTGAAGATAGTAAAGCTATGGCAAAAGTGTTAAGGTCGGCTAAACCGTAAAGGTCTGATGGAATAAACACACCTCCTGGATTTAATTGAGAGTCTATACATAGATACCTGTATGTATATACAGAAATCAGAGACCCAACAAATGGAACTATAAGTAAAACATCCTTGCTAGATTTTTTTATTCTGTAGAAAGCAGGAAATACAAGGCAAGTTGCAAATAAGTCAGCTACTAAAAAGACATTAAATATACTCGTTACTTCATTTGAAATTATCAAAGCAATGCCAACAACTAGTAGTGTTATCAACTTAGCTTCTTCAGATTTTTTCTTTATGATATCTAGCGAAATAGTTGAAGCAATTGCGTTTTCAAGTGTATCGATACTAGATGTTACAAGAAGAGTTGCTAATGAAATCAATAACATAATTGTTAAATTATTTAATTCCAACTGGTCAATAAAGCTTAAAGTAGGTACTTCCAATCCTTTACCTGCACCAACTGCACCACCTACTCCCAAGATAAGAATGGTTAGAAAAGCTCCTGCCCCTGAATAGACACTTGCTTGTTTGATAACTTTAGAGTTTTCTGCAGAGAAAGTTCTTTGCCAATAACCCATGGAGAAAACCTCAGCCGCAGTCACAGCAATTATTACAGCAAGGGCAGATTTGAGACTAAAAGTTTCAAATGAGTTTAACCCTCCTGAATTTGCTAAAGAGACTATGTCAGAAATACTATTTTGACTAATCCAAATCATTAGAACAATAGCTAGTAAAAAAATAATTCCATAGCTTTGTATCCTGTCTGTAAAGTATGAAGCTTTAAATCCATGTCTAAATAAATAAGCCAATGTAGTTATTGCAATAAGTAAACTTACGAGCACTCCACGCACAGAGGATATTGATTCAAAAACAAAGCTAATTGATGCAAACTCAGCTACTAAAAAAGCTCCCATATATATCACTGCTACTACTGAAACAATTTTTTGTGCAATGTTTCCATATTTAGTTTCTACAAATTGTGCGAGAGTTGCACCATTTGGAAGTAAATCTGCAATTTTAGGACCAAAGATATAAATTAGTACAAATGGTGTAGCAGCTGACAAAGCATAGCCATAAATATCATATCCTAATCCATACCAAGCGACTTCAGCCGGTGAAGTTAAAATCCAAAGCCCCATACCACTTGCATAAAAGCTTAGACTTAAGCCAAATACACCTTCTGATTTATTTAAAACAAAATATTCATCTTCATTGGACTTTAAACTTCTTGTTTGAAAGTAGATCCAAGTCAAAATTAATACAACTAATAAATAAACCACATTTGCATTCATGCACACCTCATTCCTATAGAAAGTAATGGGATTTGAGTCCGAGTTCCCTTCGTTAGAATTACCTAACAGGTTCTTACGGTCGGTCTTTTAAACCCTCTCAGCTTTTGCTCCCGTTACTTAAATATTACTAGTAATTGATTGTAAAAGTTATCTTTTAAGAGACATTACTATCTCAATAATGAACTCAACCGAAAAAACGGATTTAAAACAACCAACTTTGCTACAGGCTATAAGTGCAATATTGGTTGCTGCTATTATGTGGGGTTCAGGCAATGTTCTCTCAAGAAGCCTTTTAATTGAGGGAGTAAATGAAATATTTTTAGTTACATTGAGAGTTACGCTAATTGGTTCAATATTATTTTTAAACTATTTTTTATTCATACGAGAAAAATTTCAAATAACGATATTTAAGGAAGCAACTATAACAGGAACTTTTTCTGTTTTTTCTGTAAGTTGGTTTTTTATTTATGCATTACAATATATTTCTTCTGGACTGGTAACACTACTTATTAGCTCCGCTCCTATATTTACGGCTCTGTGGTTGAAAGTGCTTTTAAAAGAAGAAAAAATTTCAAAACTTAGATACATTTCTGTAGCAATAGGGTTTATTGGGATTATTTATTTATTTGCAACAGGTGAAACAGGATTATTAAATGATGGAAATATTTTACTTGGAGGAAGCCTAGCCTTCTTCGGAGTACAATGCATTTCTCTAGCAACAGTACTTAATAGAAAATATGCCCCTAAATATAAAGTTGCAACTTGGCTTACATACCAATATCCTTTAGTAATTATTTTGAGTATCATTGCGTATCTAATTTTCGACATTGCACCACAGCAATTATCAACATCTCAAATTATTAGAGTTGCAGCATTAGTCATTTCAAACCTCAGTGCATTTACTGCTTTTACATGGCTAATTAGAAGAGTCAGTGCATTACAAGTTGCATCTGTAGATTATTTAGTCCCAATCGTTGGAGTTACGGCAGGAGTCATTTTTTTAAATGAATCTTTTAATTCAAATGTAATTGTTGCTGCTGTGTTTATATTTATTTCCTTGTTAATAAACACAAAGGAAGAATTTTCAAACTGAGTTCACTTCTTTTTTAACTTTTTTTAGATCCTGCCAAGTTAACCATTTTGGTTTACCTTTTTCTTTTGAAGGGTTTCGCAAAAGATATGATGGGTGAAAAATTGGCATGTACTTGATATCATCCCTAACTATCCACTTTCCTCTTAATTTAGAAATTGGTTCATCAATATTTAGGTACGACTGAACTGCTGTAGATCCAGCTAAAACGATAACTTTTGGTTTAATCAATTCAATTTGTTCGTTTAACCATGGCATGCACTCTTTGACTTCATTTACTAACGGTTTTCTATTTTTTGGAGGTCTACACTTAACAATATTTGATATATAACAGTCCTCATTAGTGTCGATCCCAACAGACAGAAAAGCACTATCTAGCATTTTTCCAGCTCTGCCTACAAATGCTAATCCTTGTTCGTCTTCCTGTTGGCCAGGCCCCTCACCTATAACAAAGAGTTTTGAGTTTGGATTACCTCTTCCAAATACAACATTATTTCGTGTTGCAGACAAAGAACATTTAATACAGGTGCTACATTCATTTTGTAAAATTTGGAATTTATTTCGGTTCACCATTTTATAAAAATATTAGCGAGTTTTCTGAAATTGAGCACCCCAAGAGACAAGGTTCCTAGGGTTTTTTGTATACCAACAAATAAAGGGAGCATTTGTTTTTTTTACAAACATATTATGTACAAGATTATTAAAAACTAAGTAAACGGATTTTAAACAGTTGGGAAATTCAAGAACAGTTATTAAATGAGAAAACCCTTGAAAACTCCGCAATCTGTTTCCAGATTTCCTGTCTCAAGGGTTATCTCGTTGTACTTCTTATAATGATCATCTATAAAGATTTTCTTCATAAAAAGTAATATAAATATATCTAGAAAAGATCGAAAAATCAAAAAAAAATTTTAGGAATTTTTCCCACTCTTTCTTTTGGAAATAATCAAATTAAACATGATTGCTAGAACAATAACACCAAGCAAAGCACTGAGTACTGTTGATATAAAATCATTATTTACAGCACTAATTCCATAGTCATCAAGAAGGAGAACTATCCCATCTGTTTGTGTAAACCCAAACTCTTCAGCGACTGATTCTAAACCATCTGGAGATGAAGATGCAAAAGGGGTGACAAGGCTTAAAAGTAAAATAAGAATTATAAACAGTCCATAAAAAGATACTTTGGTGGTATTTTCATCGCTTCTCTCGTATGCATAAATTAGATCTGGCCTTACTCGAATTAAAAGAAGTAATATAAGAATTATAAACAGTCCATAAAAAGATACTTTGGTGGTATTTTCATCGCTTCTCTCGTATGCATAAATTAGATCTGGCCTTACTCGAATTAAAAGAGTAACTATAAGGGCTGTAATAACCCCCTCACCAAATCCAATGATGAAGTGAGTTGTGACCATAGCTAACAAAACGGTACCTACAGGTATTGATATAGTGCCACCAATTGCATATTGGATTGTAAAAGCTATTGATGAAAACACAACACTCAAAATTCCTGCAAGCACACTCACCGAGACAATGGAGGTTTTATTTTTTCCAATGAACTTTATCCAGTATTTAACAATAAACCAACTAGTTGCACTAGTCACTATTGCCATGTTTAAAACATTTACTCCTAATGCACTAAGACCTCCGTCAGCAAAAAGAAGTGATTGAATAATTACAACAACCGATAGACAAATTAACCCCAACCTCGGTCCTAAAACTATAACTGCAAGCGCTCCACCAAGTAAATGCCCACTTGTGCCAGCAGCGATAGGAAAATTTATCATTTGAAGAACAAATATTAAAGCAGACATCATTCCAGTTAAGGCAATAAACTTATCTGCAACCAAATCTTTTGCTGATCTAATGTATGCCCATAATGTGCCAAAACTGATTACTCCAGTTGCGGCAGACATAGTTACATTCATAAATCCGTCAGGTACATGCATAAAAAAAGTATAAACTTTTTGTAGTCTTATTGCAAATGTTTTGCAATAAAGAACTTAAATTATTTTCTTCTCTTTAAACCACTTATGAATTTCGCTCAATGCGTACATTCTTGTATCCTGATTCAAAATTTCATGTTTTGAGTTCTCCACAGTTATAAACTTTACATTCTCAAGTTTTGAAATATCTTCACTTGCTTTAATTGGAACAATCTTATCTTTATCTCCATGTAGAACTAATGTTGGTATCTTTAGTTTTTCTATATTTTCATTAACAAACTTTTGTTCAATGGTTATTTCACTACCAAACTTGAATGTCAAACTTCTAAAAACTAGTGGATCATTAAAGTAGCTATCTACGGTTTCTTTATCGGTAGACAAATTTCTCTTATTTACTGGTGAAGGTGCACGCAATTTTGGAAAAACCTTTGCCATAGCACCAGACATATTTTTAACGAATTTTGGATAATTATCATCAAAATGAGGTGCTGACAGAATTAGATAATCGGGGTCAATTTTTTTTCTAAGAATTGCAGATACTGACACAAGAGATCCATAAGAATGAGCAAAAATAATTTTTATATCTTTGTTTGAAATTTTACTGTAAGCATTAACTATTGCTTCAATATTTTCACCCCAAGTTTCTAAATGACCTTTTTCATCGATGTCACCATGACCAGGAAGATTTAATGAATACGTTTCAATACCTAAGTTTTTTAACCACTCAACATTGTCTTTGTGACGTCCTTCATGTTCAAACAAGCCATGAACTACTAATGCTCCTAAATTAGACACAAGTTCCCCTTTTTTTTATTAAATTTATATTAATGAATATTGACTTCATAAAAGTACCATTTTCAAACAATCCATCTATGCAAAAATACGATGGTCCACTTTTTAACACAACTCCAAATAAGAAATATTTGTCTGAGAAACAATTACAGCTTGAAAAATATGGAAAAGATTTATATGGACAAACAGAACAATTTGAAAATTCTGATTTAAACCAAAAAGTCAGTCAAACCTTGGGGTTAGAAGCAACAGAATCTTTATTTGAAACTGCAATGCAAATAGAAGAGGATTTAGCTGTTATGCATAGTGGAAAGCTTGAAGCTATATGTTTCTGTTTTCCAAGTGGCTGGACACCAGGAAGAGAGCTAAAAGCAGATCTTTCTAAATTACATCAACCAGTTGCAGACAATGACTTATTACTTAAATCAAGTGAGAAGTTATCACAACACATGAACAAACAAACTATACGAAGATGGGTGTGGAATGTAACTACTGTTCCTGGGTTAAGTAATCACCCTAGTGAAGAAAGACCACAATTAAATAATTTTGAAAATTTACACTTTAGATTAGAAACACAAATTTCTACACCATTGGATGAATTTTCAAGCTTATTTTTAGTAAAGGTGGATGTGGTCCCTCTTAAAGATGTATGGGATGAAATAATTCTAGAGAGTATAAATTCAATGAGTGAAGATGTAATAAATTATAAGAATTTATCTGAAATTAAAAAATTTTTAAATAGTTGATTTTTTCTCTTTCATAATTAGAAAAAGAATTAACCCAGTCAGAACTGTTGTCATTGAGTTAGTAGCCATCAATGGAAAATCGTTTAAATAACTGCCATATAGAAACCAAGATAGAGACCCTAGAAAAAGAAATAGATAAGTAATTAAGGACAAGTCTTCAACTCTTCTAGTTTTTAGTGTTTTTATCGCTTGAGGCAAAAACGAAACAGTAGTAAAAAAAATTGCAAAATAACCCATTATTTGAAAACTCATGGCAACAGTATATAAGAGGATTATTTTAATAAAGCTACTTGTGGGCCTAGTTAGATTTGAACTAACGACCTTATCCTTATCAGGGATGCGCTCTAACCAGGCTGAGCTATAGGCCCAGTAAATTCAAGCTGGTGAAAGAGATTTTTTAGCGAAATTTTTCTTCTCTGGTGACTTTTTAGTGACTTTTATGAAATTTGTCAAAATTTCTTTTTCTTCCCATTAGGTATAGTTCTATAGGTATAGTTAATTAGGTATAGTTAGTGTAACAATTCTGATACACCTAGGTGTATAAAAAATGATACCCCTAGGTGTATAAAAAATGATACACCCAAGATATAGTATGTTTTTTGTGAATACCGAAACCTTCTATTTCAACTATCTATAATTATTTTCTTTAAAAAACTTGCATTATTTTGATTATTTATAAATAATTATTCAAAAAATTATCTTTAATTACTCAAAAATTAGCAAGTTGCCAAAAACACAGCTTTCTTTATAATCGCTAAAAAGTTTTTGGTCATATAACAACACCATGAAACTGAATATTTGATCAAATTTCTGTAATATTCTCTTTCAAGATATATCCTATGGTCCAATTTCATTGCATTGTTTATACTGATTTTGATGGCAGTAAACAAGAATGAGGCTCAAAGCAGGATCCAAATCAATGCAATGCTTGCACAAGCTGGTTGGGTTCTTGATGCTGATTCTGACCACCACAATGTAGAAGTAGAGTACAGAACACCCATTGGCAAACCTGCAGACTATGTCTTAATGGACTCAGGTGGATTTCCTCTCTGCGTTTTAGAAGCTAAAAATTTTGATATAGACCCACTTTCAGCAAAAGAACAAGCGAGAGAGTATGCCAATGCACTCGATTGTCGCTTTATTATTCTCTCAAATGGACGAGAGCACTATTTCTGGGATATTGAAACTGGTAACCCAAACACTATCGGAGAGTTCCCACAACAGCGAAATCTTGAAGAGAGAAAAGAGGGATTCAATCCACATCAGGATAAAGAAAACATTGATGAGATAGGAGATGATTATATTGCATTGTCTCAGATGCCTGATTACGCAAATAAGCCAGAATATATTGACGAATCAACCAGAGAAGAGTTCATATTTAGCAATGGTTTAAGGTTTTTAAGAAAATATCAACTAGAAGCATTACTTACAATCCAAAAAGGCGTTCAAGATGGTTCAGAGCGTTTTCTTTTAGAGATGGCAACAGGTACAGGTAAAACACTTACCTCTAGTGCAATTATCAAAATGTTTTTACGCAATTTTGGTGTAAAACGAGTCTTGTTTCTTGTTGATAGATTAGAACTTGAGACACAAGCTCAAAAAGAATTCAATAAGGTTCTGAAAAATGATTACACGACAGTAATTTGGAAAGAAAACTCTAAGAATTGGAATAATGCACACATCGTTGTCTCTACTGTTCAGTCTTTTATTTCAAACAATAAATACAAGAGAATATTTAAACCAAGTGATTTTGATCTCGTTATCTCAGACGAAGCACATAGGTCTTTAGGTAGAAAAAGCAGAAGAGTATTTGAATACTTCGTTGGATTCAAATTAGGACTTACCGCAACACCAAAAGACTATTTAAAGTCAGTCAATATTTCTGGCTTAACTGAAAGAGACCCAAGAGAGCTAGAGCGTAGAATGATGCTAGACACCTATACAACTTTTGGATGTAGAAGTAGCGAACCTACTTTTAGATACTCT
>Ga0209929_1000828_pt1 | contig 11259 bp, 28 predicted proteins | sample SalPon2_C_H2O_MG_2_FD_185731 | JGI IMG/M metagenome (GOLD analysis project Ga0209929, IMG submission 185731) | Salt pond water microbial communities from South San Francisco under conditions of wetland restoration - Salt Pond MetaG SF2_C_H2O_MG... ... | reverse complement strand
AACTACACTAGCTGATATTGAGTGGATTAAACCAGAAAAACCAGTTGAAAAAACTGAGAGAAAAGAATGGAAATTTGAATCTAAATCAGACCCAGGTCATTTTTATTTAGTAACTCAAGTTAGTGATTATAAAGTTAGATGTACTTGTAGTGGTCAGTGGAGAGCAAAAGATAGAAAGTGTCGCCACATGAAAGAAGTAATGAAAGAATTAGGAATATGAGTTGTTGTAAAGTAAGTTGGTGTGAAAAAGAACCATTAAAGTATATGAATGGTAATCCTAAAGCATATTGTACTGATCATGTTCAATATAAACAATATGCTAGTAATGCTCCATCTCGTCCTTGGTTAATGTATAAAGTAGAAAAAATACTAGCTGAAGATTTAGTTTGTGAGCATTGTGGATTAGATATGGTAAAACAATATGGCCAAGAAAATTTCAAATCCATAATTACAGCAATGGATGTTGATCATATTAATCCTAGTATTAAAGGTACCCCCGAAGGTGAACAACCAAACAATTACCAGTTACTTTGTAAAATGTGTCATGTAATTAAATCCCATAAAGAGGGAGATTTTATAGCAAAAAAATATAGATAATGAGTAGAGGTAGACCATCAGAACAACCAGCAGTAGTAAAACAAAAACGTGTTGAAACTTATTATGATGTACCATCTAAACCAGAATTAGGTTGGAAATCAGTATGGTATCATGATAGAAGTAAATCAACATTTGGTCCTTGGAGAACAGAACATATCCCACCTAAAGGATATAAACATCCAAAAGTTCAAATTAATAAACAACAAACTTATGGAGGTATGCCTGTAGTTATGGTGTTTAAAACGTCAAATCGTTCAAATGCCAAAACTAAAATGAAGGTTTGGAATAATACAAATATTGATTATATTATTACTCAAGAAAAATTACCTGGTGTACCTGAAAAAGCAGAAGTGCTAGAATTAGGTGTAGGTGAAAGTTTCATTAAAAGATGGCAATCTAAGTACAATTTATAATATTTATAACATATAATTTAATTAAACAAATATGGCAACAAGAGCTTTAGTTGGTTTCATTACAGATAAACCAGAATTAATTTCAACATACAACCATTATGATGGTTATCCTGAAAATTTAGGTAACGGATTGGAATCACATTATTCAATGCCTGAAGAAGCTTTAAAAATAGCTTCCATGGGTTACATTTCATACATGAACCCAGAAACAGGTGAAATTGAAGCAAAACATAAAGAACCTGCTGATAAAACACCACTACCTGATGATTTCCAAGAAGCTATGTTTAAAGTAGCTGAAATGGGTGATTCTTATGGTGCTGATTACATTTACATCTACAATGTTGAAACCTCAGAATGGGATTTTGCTTCACTTGGTAGAGGTATCAGAGGAGCAGCTCAAGAATTGATGGGGAAATTAGGTGAACTAGAAGGTGGTATTTTTGCTCCTGTTGGTGATGATTTAGGTGTACCTGGGGATAATGCTTTAGGTTTAGAAGAAAACATGGATAAAGCACTATCTCAAGCTATGTTCAAACTTCAAGATCAACCTAAAGATATGGTTAAAGCATATAAAGATTCACTAGCAAATGATATTCGTTTAAACGGTAAAGAACAATACGAAGACTATTCAGTAGAAGATTTTATCGAAGACTACGAAAACTACATTGGCGATAAAATGTCAATGGAAGAATCAATGAAATCAAGATGGCAATACAGAGCCGGAATTAAGAAGTAGAAAACTCCTAAATCAATAATTGCGAGGGGATTTGGCTTAGCCAGATCCCCTTCGTATATTTATGTGTATGAGAAAGGTTAAGGAAATACAATTGACTCAACATGAATGGAATGAAGCCATGCGTATGCCTACTCCTTATCGTAATAAAAAGAAATATTTCCGCAAAGAAAAACACAAAAAGATTTGGAAAAGCGAGGAATAGTTCGTATATTTACACCGTAAATGATGATAATAAAGGTTATGTTAAAAAAGATCGATTTCAAATTTTTAGTAGTAGCACTAGGTGCTCTAGGTTTAGGTTTGCTTACAATAGCAGGCGTTGTTCAAAATTACATTCACTTTGCTGATCCATTAAATGAAATGGGGTTTGCTTTTATGGCAATGTTTGGTGGTGTAGTTAGTTTGTTTGGTATCAAAAAATAAGGTTATGTATAGATTCGAAAAAGAAAATCAAGATTTATTTATTGCCCTTGCTAGTATTTTAAATACTAAAGGTGTTGATGTTGAAATGAACAGTGATTTTGAACATTGGAAAGAACATCAAGAAATTAAATATACTAATGTTCCATACATTGGTAGTGGTCATTACATGGGTGATGAAGGGTTTTACTTTAGAGCAAAACGTGATTTCTTTGGTATTCCTTTAGAACAAGTTAGAGATAGTTTCCCATATAATATTGATGGTTACAAATTCGAATGTGTTAGTATTAGTGAATTTGAAATGGATGATGATCGCACTTGGTCGGAAAGTGTTGGTTTTGTGGTAACTAAAAATGGTAAAAACGTATTAGATAAATAAGTTATGAAAGTAGAAAAATCAATTTTGACTCCAAAATGGCAGGAGATTAAAGCCATGTATGAAAACGGAACTAATGGTTCTAATGAATATGGTAAAAATTTCCCTATTGATGGGGAATTAGACGAACTCACCCAGCATTTTATTGGTATGTTAGGTGCTATTACCTTAAAACAAGGTTTTGACACTATTGTAGAAGGTGTTAAAATGGATCTATGGAAAGAACGTATATGGTCTGTGGTTGAAAACGCAGGATTACTCCCAGCAATCGCTTGGAAAGATGAGCTTGAAATGGAAAATATTCGTGATTCATGGTCAGATACTGATAATGAATTTGATATTGATGAAATTAGTGATGAACAAATTTATAACCAGTTAACCAATGGATAAGGAAAAGTTATACAATGCTCTAATGAATATTCTAATTCTTCTAGAAGATGGAGCAGTAAATGTAGCAAAATCTAAGCTAGAATCACTTACAGATAATATTAAGTACGATACTGGAAGATATTAATTATGAATTATTATTTTAGATTAACACGAATCGATAACCAGAAGGTTTTGATTCCTCGAGATAAAATTATTAGTATAGTAGCAGGTAATGCTTGTACTGATATTGAAACTAGTAAAACTGTTATTCAAGTAAAAGAAGATCTACTAGAAATTGAAACCATGATTGAACGTACAGGTGTTACAATATTTGATAACTTACCTTTTTGATGGCTAGGAAAAAATTAAAAATATTTGATGAGTATTATGAAGCAGTAATGTATTGTGTCAATAATGGTCTTGAATATAAAAGAGTTTGCAAAGCTGAAAGTAGAGCGGGGACATCTAAAGATTGGTTTGTATATTTAGCAAATGGCAAAGTATTAAAAGCATGAAACAGAAAGTAATTGACGTAAAGTACAGAAAAGATTCAGAAACATTCCCTGATTGGATGAAGTACGAAATCACATTGTTGAACGAAGATGGTTCAACTGAAAAACACCCAGCTTATGGTAAAGATCTACAAGATGCTTTATCACGAGTTGTACATGATAAAAAAGTAAATAAAGTACAAAAAACAACATCAAAATTTCCTTGGTGGGGTTGGGCTATTGTATGGTTTGTTTATATTGGTGGTCTAGCAGTTTATACTTCATACTCACCTGATAATGGATTAGTATTTGGAATTGGCATGACACTTCCAGTAGTAATAGTTACATTATTGAATCGTTGGTCAATCGAAAAAAATAAAGATAAAATTGAGCGAAAAAAGAGGTAATACGGTAAAGTTAGTTTATGATTTCAATGAAGCCCGTTGTTGTGAAATTGAATATAAACCGGGTAAATGGATAAGAACTACTGCTCGTGATTTTAGATCATTTGATGGCAATCGTCGTATATTAAATGTAGACAACCCTGATAATGCTTTCTATGAGCAGTATGATGGCCCCCTTTATTTATTTGGTACTAATAAAAAAACTACCAAAACACATACCCATCAAATCCAGTTCACCGAAGCAGGAGATCCTAGAAGATTTGGGCAACGTCGTAAACACGAATCACTTTAATATATTTATAATCCCGTTATGATATTAAAAACTAAAACAATAGAAGTTTACGACATTGAATTCGATGAACAATCATGGAAATTCTTCCATGAAAAGGATGAAGAATCATCTGAGGAATATTACATTATTAAAGATTTAGATGGTAATGAAGTTGTTGATGATGATTTATATGATGAAATAGTAGCTTACTTTGAAGGTGAAGAAGGCGAGTTAATAGATCCATTTTCATTTGACGAATACGAAGAAGATTATGACTAACGAAGAACGTATAGAAGAAAGATTAATTCATGCTCACGAAAGAGGTTATTACCACCGTGTACTAGAACGTGTGGAAAAAATTAAACAAATGAATCCTAAAATGGATCGTTACGAGTTATATGAAACAGCTTGTACTGAATCTAAGGAAGAATGGTTACAAAAAACACAACATGGATGTTAGAACTTTATTAGTAGGATTAGTTTCATTTCTAGGAGCACATATACTTACTTTTTTTCAATTAAATGGTCAATTCCTAAAAACAGATTGGTTTAGAAAAAACGAATTTTGGGTTGCCGCTATAGGGATTTGTATTTCTTATCTTTATATTTGGGGAACAAGATATACTGTAGAAGGAATGGGTGGTCTATTATGGCCTGCTCGTTTTATAGGATTTGGAATTGGAATAATGATTTATGCTCTAGGAGTAAATTATTTCTTTAGTGAAGGCATTAATTCAAAAACAATAGTTAGTTTATTACTAGCTTTATCATTAATTGTAATTCAAGTTGTATGGAAGACGAGTTAATTCAAATTGAAGATGGGTGTTGGGACTATTATAGTGGACTACCAAATCCAAAATGGTATAAACAAACATTTAGTGATAGTACCGAAGATGAAGATTAAAAAGCTTGCTCGGACGCTCCACAACTCTTAATACGTATATACGAAACATATGTTCCAATTATATAAACACAACGACACATACTACAAAATATTGAGAACCATGCCATCCCATAACTTTATGGATAAAAAAGGTGTGATACAAATGGAACTCTTAAAAGCATGGCGAGATTGGATTGGTGCTGACCATGTACTTAGGATACAAGATAAATACTTAATGTGTGAAACCATCCCCGAAATCGATTTTGAAGAAATCGTATATACGGATGTAAATAATTAAATGTAAAAACTGGGTATTGGATCAAGATAATATGAAATTAATTAGTACTCACCCCATTAAAAAATCGGATTTAGGTTTTCATGCTAATCTGTTTGGGGGTAAATTGCTAGCATGGTTAGATGCTTCAGCGGCTGCTTATGCTATGGAGGTATGTGATACACCAAGAATGGTTACTATAAAAATAGATGAGTGTTTATTTAAACGTCCAGCTAAGGAAGGCCAATTAATTAAGATGTATGCTAAAGTAGCCGACGTAGGTGTAACATCTATAACAATGTATATGGAAGCGAGAGCACACAATGTGTACTCGGGTGTTCAAACTGTTATTCTGTCTACTAACATAGTGTTTGTTAGGATTGATGAGAATGGGGATGCTATTCCAATTTCAGAGCGTGTGAGAAGTAAGGTATTGGACATGGATTAATCCATATTTATTACCAAAACATTGGCATGAAATACCTTGTTAGGAAAAATACTCCAAGGAATAATAGAAGAATAGAATTCGGTAATGGAAACTCCAGTAATTATGTTGCTGGGGTTCCTCCTGTTGATGGGAAAAACAATATAATTAATTTTGATGAAAATACAGGAGAACCTAGGTTTTATGTAGTTGATGATGAAGAATTAGTTTTATTAGCTAATCAATTAGGAGGTGGTGTTTCTACTACAAACAATGCTAAAAATTTTTTAAGATCTAGAAATGATGTTCAATTTACTGATGGGTTGGATGAACCTATTCTTCATTTAGATGCTAGTATGAATGGGGCTTTTAAAGGAAACTCTATTTGGAGAGATATGAGTGGTAATAATAATCATTGTACTTTGGTTAATAATGCCTCATATAATAATATTAAAGGGGGAGCTGTTAGATTTGATGGGAATGGTGATTATGTTGATTTAGGTCAATCATATACGTTATCTAGACTTGATTCTACCATTTCTGCTTGGGTTTATATTGATGACTTTAATCCTGCTGCTCCGAAAACCCAACCTGCTAGAAACCTTATTAATAACTCATTAGCTGGGGAAGGTTATCGTAATGTAATTATATTTTGGGATGGAGAAGTAGGATTTGAAAGTAATACTAATAGTAATCCATATGAGTTAAATTCGGATGTGAATGGTCCTGTGGTTGCTAGTGATGTTGTTCCTTTAAGTTGGTTTCAATTTACTATATCTTTCATCAGCGGAGTAGCCAATTTTTATGTAAATGGAAATTTCTTAGATAATGTTAGTGTAGGAAACGATACAATAGTTAGATACTTAGGAGGAACAGGAACACGAAGTAATTACCCAGATTGGATGAAAGGATACATTTCAGAATTTGTAATTAGAGATAGAGGACTAACAGCTGATGAAGTTTTATCTAACTATAATGTAACTAAAGGAAGATACGAATAATGGCACGAAAACATTTTGCATTTGATAACTCAGGGGGAAACACTCCAAATAGAAAACATAGAAGAGGAAAGGTTTCAATTAGAAATAAAAACGAAGCTATCTCTAACCCAGTATATGTTCCTGCTGTAGATAGTACAGGAAAATTCATTATTGTATCAGATTCTAATTCGTGGAGAGGTAGATCAACAGCATCTGCTACTCCTATATTCTTTTCGGCAGATGGTTCAACTGAAGAAGATTTAATCAATTTGGTTAATGAATTACGTAAGGAAAAAGGATTAAGTGAAATTAATTCATTACTTGATGCTTTAGCATATTGTGAATCAAGAGATTTTATTATATTAAACGAGGGTGAAGTATACCCTTCACCTATTACTGATGGTTTAAAGTTTTGTATTGATGCTAAATTCCCTTCATCGTACGCTGGTTCTGGGAATACTTGGGGTGATGTCTCAGGGAATGGATATAATGCTAGTTTGGTTGGTGCTACTATCTCAAACGGTGAATGTACATTTGTAGGACAAGGTGAACGTGATGGTGATCCGACTGGAGATTATGTAGCGCTTAGTACAACTGCTACTTCAACATCCCCTACAGTTAATCCAAATGGTACAACTTATGAATGGTGGGTTAAATTAACTGCCCAACAACCTTATGGACAAACTATGTTATTTGGTAGTGGTACTATTAATCATATGGAATTTAAAAATGAAGGAGCATCAAATAGAGGATATTTTAGAACTGAAGCTGTAACACAAAATGGATATTCATTTGGTTCAGGAAATATTTCAGGAGGTACTCCATTAAATACGTGGATGCATTTTGCTGTTGTGTTTGATGAATCAAATGCTACTAGAAATGTATACTGGTATAAGGATGGTAGTTTGTTCTATACAGGTAATATGAGTAGTGGAAATAATCCAACAGGTGAATATTTCCAACCTAATGCAATTGGTAGATCAACTGGTACATCAGCGTTTTTATATTCTAATAGTTTGAAAGGAAAAGTAACAAGATTTTCAACTTATAACAGAGCGTTATCTTCTAGTGAGGTTGAAACATTATATGAAGTAAATAAGGTAAGACATGGCCATTAATAAAATAAATACTACAAATAGTAGACTTACTACGTTCTCTAACTGGTTTATGGGGTTAGATAAGTCTGATTTTGATAAAATTAGTCAAGGGAGTAAAGAGAGCGATTTAGCTGATTTAGGAAATCCTAATTATCGTCCTTTAAACTTTAATTTAACTTATTTTACTTTGACCGAATTGTATCCTCTTTCTTATTTAGATACTATTAGAAATTTTACTTACGGGATTATAAATGATTTTGGAGTTGAATTGGTTTATGAAGGGTATTATGGTGAAGGAGATTACGTAGGTTGGCATACAAACGCGGATTTTAGCGGTTATAACGCGTTATTAACGTTTAGTAGCAACGGTAATAGTGGGTTCAAGTATTTGGATGCTGATAATTCTTTCGTTGAAGTAGACGTACCCGATTCTGTTGGTTGGTCTATTAAAAAAACGAGTTGGACTGAAAAAACATTATGGCATTCTGCTTATAGTAACTGTGATAGGTTAACTTTTACATTCAATGGCACAGAAGAAAATATAAATTCTCTGATAGAGGATTTGTCTTCCTAAGATCCCTTTCGTACATTTACAGGGTAAATGAGAAAGGTTATGAAAAAGTACACAAAAACACAATTGAAAAAAGATCAAACCAAAGCTATCATTGACACTTTGATTGATGAGTTCAATGCTAAAGTTGAAGATGCTGACGGTGGTCGCATGGATGTTATAATTGACGGTTTTCAAGGTCAATTTAGTCGAGGTGAATTTTACGTTGAGTTTTGGGATAGCATCAAATTGAGTGGTGATGGTTGGAGTGAAGAGCAAATCGCTCGCCAAAAAGCAGCTGTTGAATTAGAAGATAAAGTCAATCGTGAATTGAATTTGTTGATGGCTAGTGAGAGTATGTTTGCTCACGAGGAAAGTTTTATTAATTACATGAATAGATAAGTTATGACACTAAGAGATTTATACCAGTATTGTCAAGAAGTAAGTGATAAATATCCTACAATGGCAAGTAAAATTATGGGGTTCTATGATTTGGCTCAAATGGAAGTTGAAGATGGTGAAAGCGAAGATCACGAGTGTGAATTGGCAGTAAGTGATATTAATGATTTAATTAATGGTGAGTTATGATTAGAGATAAACAACAACCCAAAGAAATAGTAATTGATCTAACAGGTCCTGATGGAAACGCATTTGCTCTTCTAGCATATGCTAAGAGGTTTGCTCAACAATTGAGTTATGATTTTAATCAAATTAAAGATGAAATGACATCTGGTGATTATGAGAATCTAGTTCAAGTATTTGATGAGTATTTTGGAGATTTTGTAATTTTAGAGCGATAAAATTTGGTTTCCCGAGATATATTTCGTATATTTAGGGGTTAGAAAAAATAAAAGTTATGAAAGTATTTAAAGATTTAGAATTCCACAAAAACAGAACAGGTGGTGTCAATGCCCGAATGGACTTTGATAATGGATTTTCAATTAGTGTAATCGCAGGTGGTATTGCTTACAGTACACCACGTGAAGATAAGGATAGTCCTGATGATTTTGGAGCATTTGAGGTAGCAGTATTTGCTCCTGATGGTGAGTTTACACGTGAGTTCTTCCCTGAAGATCATGATGATGATGTTTTGGGTTGGCAAGAGCGAGGTCAAATTAATGCGTTAATGTTGTTGATTCAAAGTAAAAAGTAAGATGGAATACACAAACAGATACGGAGATGTTTACACATTCACCAAACAAGAAGATGGTAGTGTATTGTGGGAAGGTGACTTTAAATATTGTCGTTTTGGATATGATAAAGATCCTAAAGATCCAATTTATGTAGATCCAAGTGGGGGTCCATTTATTAAAGTAGGTCAAATGCTATCTCATATTATCTATGATACTGAGTTTAATGTTATAGTAGACGGATTTGAACGTGTTGAAACCGGTTATCTAATTAAAACCATACCACACGAATACGATCCAAATGATTTTTCACATCTAGCTGATACTAAAATTATTGGTGGGATAATTAATACAACAGAGAAATGAAAATTTGGCATATAAGTGATACACACACATTCCATGAGTTACTAGAAGTACCAAGTGAGGTAGACATGGTTATTTTTAGTGGTGATTGTAGTAACCCAAGAGATCCATATAACAATGAACCAGAAGTTAGAGCCTTTATAGATTGGTTTGGGGACTTACCTATAAAACATAAAGTGTTTGTAGCTGGTAACCACGATACAAGTATTGAGAAAGGGTTAGTTACAAAAGATGACTTTGATCAAAATTGTATACATTACCTTGAGAATGAAACTATCGAAATAGAGGGTTTAAAGATATTCGGTTCACCTTACACTCCAACATTTGGGTATGGGTGGTCATTTAATAAAGATAGAAATAAATTAGAACGAGTGTGGAGAAATGCCATTGATGAAGATAGTGATATTATTATTGTACATGGACCTCCAAAAGGTATGTTAGATCTATCTTATGATAGAGCGGGTCTTATGGAGTACTGTGGTGATAAATCATTAATGAATAGAGTTATAGAAGTAAATCCTAAATTTATGATGTTCGGGCACATCCATAATTGTAAAGATATTATAAATGCAGGTACTAGAACAATACCAGGATTAGATACAATATTCTCAAATGGTTCAGTGGTTACTGATGGTAAGTTTGGTAAATTGAGTAGTCAAGGAAATATATTTGAAATATGATACCAGGAGTACAACCTAAATTATTACTAAATTTGGATACGGAAGAACCTAAATATAAATTAGTTCGAGAGCGAGACAATCTAACTAAACAATCAGCTAGGGTAATGTGGGTTGAATTTAAAGAGGATGGTACATTTAAATCAAAACATGATGAACCTGCTATTGGTAGGAGTTTAATTATGTCTCCATTCAATCAATTCTTTACTTGGCAAACAACTATTATTACAGAAATCGTGGAGGAGCGAGATGATTATATTAAATTCAAGACACAAAATAGTAATTACGAATTATGGAAGTTAAACGCAAACGACTAAGTCGAGAGGAAAAGAAAGATAAAGCAATAGTTGATTTAATCAATCAAATGTTTATTATTGCTGGTCATGATGTCACATATGATGATATTCTAGGTGTTGATAACTGGTTTCAACAATACACAATGACTGTTGAGCAGGGTGAGGAATTTAAAAAATGGGGTAAAAAATACCTTATGAAAGAACTTCGACTATATGCTAAACAAGCCGAAAAGGAAATGTTGTGGTTTAATTTACAATGGGGTTTAACTTATTCAAATTGGGAAGAATATCATAAAGTAAAATGAATTGGCTAAAACGATTATTCACCAAAACAGAGGTTAGAGAGGTATGTTTCCATACGGGAACTGATGGAATGAAGAAACATAGTGAGTTTATAGATTGGGTAAATGAAAGTGGTACTGAAATAATCAATTCATTCATTACCTACCATCAGTATGATAATTCACATAAACCACAATACATAAATTATGTAATTAAAATTAAGAAG
>Ga0209929_1000823_pt1 | contig 11303 bp, 17 predicted proteins | sample SalPon2_C_H2O_MG_2_FD_185731 | JGI IMG/M metagenome (GOLD analysis project Ga0209929, IMG submission 185731) | Salt pond water microbial communities from South San Francisco under conditions of wetland restoration - Salt Pond MetaG SF2_C_H2O_MG... ... | reverse complement strand
TCATAAAGGCTTTAAATTTACCACCACTATTGTTACCCCAAACCATTTTTGTATTCCAACCTAAAATATCGGAGGCCAATGCCATAATCACATCATAACCATAAATGTTATTTCCAGTTGAAATTATTTGTGGTTTGTTTTTCATAATGTTATCAAGACTTATCAAGTCTGGTTTTATAACAGCTACACCATTAGTAGAATGGGTAAATACTGGTTTCCAGTTTTTATACTCATATCCAGCTTTGTCAGCTCCTTTTAAGATATAGTTAATTGCTATAGTACCAGAGGTAATCATCATAGTTTTGCCATCAGCTTTCGCTGTGTTATCAAATATTTTTGCAGCTTTAAATCCACTGCCACCATTAATATTTTTTATTTTAAAACTCTCATCAGTAACTTGCTTACTCAAATGCTCAGTTGCTAAATTTGCAAGAAAGTGAGTGCTAGAAGTGTTCTTATATGGAACAATCACTGTTGTATCAGCAACAGCAGCAGAAGCGATAAATACGCTTGTTATTAAGGGAATAGTTTTTAACATTGTGTCTCCTTTTTGTTAAAATTGTTGTTGTAATAATATAAAAAATTGGGTTGCTATGCAACTACTTTTCCAAATATTCTTGAGCAATCAAATATCCAGACATAAACTCACCGATGGGTCTATTTAAAAACCTATCATTCATATAATAGGTTTCAAAAAATTTTTTCCATCTTTTTTCTTTTTTTATTTTATAAAGTTTCATTGCGTTGATACTCTTTGCATCTGGAAAAAACAACCTTTCAACAGGAGATTTGTGTGCAGTATCCATTTTAAGTGAGTTATTTTTTCTAAATGGGTTTTTAGAGTAATCATAAGGTAGAGGTCTAGTTGCCTCTATCTGTGTTTCTTTAAAGCAAGTTGTTTCTCCTTTAATCTTAGCTAATTTCATACATAGATGAGCTTGTTTGACTAGAAGTTTAGGAGTTAAGAAAAAAGGAACATAATTATCTCTACACTGTTGATTAAGGTTGTCAGTATCATACCAGGACACGTACCATTTATTGACCTCTTTGTCTAAGCGAATATACGGCTCAATACCCCCATTAATAACTATTTTACCCTTATAAAGATAATCCCTGTCTAAAATATAATTTTGTGCCATACCTGTTGGGTCATTAGCATATGTAATAGTTTCAGTTTCAAATATGTTTTTTTGAAATCTACCTTTAAAGACACCTTCACTAGAAGTTTTTACACTTATCTTAGCATTAAAGTTTTTGTACTCACTTTGCATCTGTTTTATATAAGGAATTGCATAATTATCAATCTCATATGCGGGGTTTACGCAACCAATACTACTATAGTCAAAATCTGGATAAGGGTCACCTCTACACATCACCACTTCATCTATGGGTATATTATGCTTTAAAAAGGTATTCAATATAAGTATACTATCAGAACCCCCACTAAAAGCTAGTATAAGTTCTCCAAACTGGTCTCTAAATTGGAGGGCTCGCTCTTTGCATAAAGTATCCCAAGATTCTGGTGGTTCAAAAGTCCAATCTATATTACTGGCCCAATTAGGGTCATTGTATACAACAGGTTTAATAACATCAGGACGTGCTCCAAACCTTCCATGGTGAATTTTTTCTTCAAGTATAGCAGTAGTATAGGCCTTAATTGATGAGCCATAAAGTTTATTCTTGTATAAGTATTTTACAGGTCTTTCAACAATGACCTTTTCATAAGTATTCATAAGACTTTTTACCTCCAAGATATAAGAAAAATAATGATATGCAAAATAAAGGAAAAATGTTTGTTAAAAAATCTGTGTTCCATACAGAAACAGCATACGATATAAAAAATAAACACATTGGAAATAATAAAAATGAGCTATCGCTAATAGTGTCTTTGTTATGTTTCATTTTATATAAGCCAAAAATAGTAAATAAGATAATAAGTAATGTAATAGGTCTTGTAAGCATTTCAAAGCCGTATATCTCTATGGTCTGATAAAAGTACTTTTCAATATTATTTGAAAGTATAAAACCAAGTAACAAAGCTGGTCTTGACCAACCTTCTTTTTTCAAAGCGATTCCTAGTGCTGAAAAAAAATACAAACACAGTAAGTCAAAAAAAGACTCATTTACAAAGTACACAGATAATGAAACAATTAAGAATAATATTGGAGCTAAGAAATAATATTTAATCGCTAAAAACTTTATGAAAAGTTTTGAAAAAAGCAGACATATAAGCGAACCAAATAAAACAGCTAAAACGACAGACCAAACAATTGTATATACAATATCTAAATGATTATGTATAAAAGTAACTGAAGGATACATATCGAGATAATCTAAAGCCAGTAAGAAAACTACCATCGTACCTGAACCAGGAATACCAAATAATAAAGTAGGAATTAAAGAACCACCTTCTTTAGCTGTGTTAGCGCTCTCTGGGCCGATTACTCCTCTAATGTCTCCTTTTCCGAATTTGCTGTTGTCTTTTACAGTGGCAGAGGTAACACCGTATGCCAACCAATCAATAACAGAACCACCGATACCAGGAATAGCTCCAACAAAGGTGCCTAACAAAGAGCATCTAAGAACAATCCATTTATTTTTTAAAGTTTCTTTAAGTCCATATAAAACACCACTTATTGAATAAGATTTAGCTATTGGAGAAGTTTTAGTAGTAAAAATTGAAACTATCTCTGGGATAGCAAAGATTCCTAAAGCAAGGGGTATTGGATTGATTCCTTCATATAAATCCCACGATCCAAAAGTAAATCTATGCTCACCAGTTAAAACTGATGAACCAACTGTACCTAGAATCAATCCTAAAAATACAGCACAAATACCTTTAAAAGAGTTTTCTCTGTGTAAAAGACCAACAAAAGTTAACCCAAGAAAACATAACATAAATAATTCAGATACTGTAAATGCTAAGACAATAGGTTTTGCATAAAAAATAAAAATAGACAAACATATAGCACCAATCAAACCCCCTATAAAAGATGATGCAAAAGCAGCTCCAAGTGCTTCATATGGTTTACCTTGTTTTGCTAGTGGATGCCCATCAACAATTGTAGCTTGCGAAGAGGCCGTGCCAGGCACTCCAAGTAGTATTGAACTAAAAGAATCGGAAATTGAAGTTACTGCAAAAGAAGAAGCTATCAAAGCCAACGCTTGTGAAGGCTCAACATACGCTAAAAAAGGCAATAACATTAAGATACAAGTAACTCCACTTAATCCAGGAATTAACCCTGACAGCAAGCCTACGACTAGACCTAAGATTATAAACATAAAATGATCTAGTGAAAATATATTATGAAGTGCTAAAAGTAAAGAATCTATAACCATATAAACAACAAGGTGAGCAGATAACTACTCACCTTGTCTCCCCTCTGATGAAACTCTTGCTATAAAGTCAAAGAGTTTCACTGATATAATTAATAGTAACTCAAAATTTATTAAAAGGCAACTTTAAACTTACTTTTTGTACCTCTATAGTTCACATCACTATACCTATCTGGTAAAATTCCCTCTGGTTGTCCTTCTGCACCAAGGTGTATTAACTCAACAGAGTTATCAGAAGTACAAAGTTTTGAGAACCTACAGTGAGTAAAAATTAATAATTCCCATGGATTATACTGAATTTTTTTATCGATTTTTAATACACACCCGTGTTTGTATTTATCTCTTACTTGTGGTATACTTTGCAAAGGTTCTTTAATTAGTCTCATCGGTTTTTTGTTGTACCTAGAACGATCTTGATTATTAATGTATGAATTTAAATAAGAATCCATATATCCAGGTTTATCCCACATAACTAAGTGGTCTAATTCTTCTTGTGTCATATCAGTATAAACAGGTAAATCATGAGATAAAGATAGAAGTACTTTATTACCCCATTGAACACCTTCATTACTTCCCGTATAATTTGATGCAAAATTCATATTCTTAGGTCTTATTTCAAAATGATCAAACTTGTAATAAATAGACATTTTATGTCTTTTGAGAAACTCTAAATCATCATTTTCTTTATTTTTATTAGGAAATACTTCTATAGTCAAATCTGGATACTCATCCTCAAACTGTTTTTTAGTGATAGGCATCATTCCTGGAAAGTATTGAAACTCATTTTCTTGTGCTATAGTAATACATTTAGTTTTATTAACACCTAAAAACTTAGTTAATAATACACGCGAAGAACCTGGGTGTGCTTTGATATGTTTAGTTCTATCTATATAAAGAGATATAGGATTATTCCACTGACCGTTTTGTAAAAAATCTTGTAGCATAATAGAAGCATATCTAAGAATTTTAGGCTCATATTTATAGTTAGTTCTAATGATCTCATCATTAAAATACATTTGAAAATATTGATTAACAGGACAATTAGAAAAACCAGAGGTGTTTATCTCAGACTCACCATCTTTGCTCAAATCTCTATATAACTCTACATAACGTAAATCAAAGGTTCCGTGTAAAATTTTCATGCAACAAGTTTTTTTATTTCATTTTCATATTCGTTTTTTGCCGTAGTCTGATTTGGGAGATCATCGTTCAAAAAATCTACTCGTAACATTTTGTACCACTTTTTAAACATTTTACCATGTGGTGTACAACGATAATTATATTTATTATAATGATAGTATTGCATGGTATGTGCAAGTTCATGTAAAATAATCATACGTAAGCCATGAAGAGGAACACGAATATAAATGGAACCAATAATAGGATCAGTGGTGTAGGATCTGTACTCATATACTTTATGCACTCCTTCGGGATTATATTTAGTGGCACCATGCATTCCTATACTAATTCCTAGACCCCAAGCGTACCTTCCACCCCTTGATCTAGTTCTTCTCTCACTCCAGTCAAATTTTGCAGAGGTTAAAGCAAAAGTACTAAAATCAGTATAATCTCTTATTTTCTTTTCAATCGCATTTGTATAATCATATGCGAATTTATTAAATTTAATTTTTTCTGTTACTTTCATTTCACATCAAAATATTTAGTTAACATCTCAATTCTATCATTAGCAGCAGACATTTTATCAAGTTCTGCTATTACAGCTTCAGTTATATCACTATGCTCACCAATACCTGCGGGCATTGTTTGATAGACTAAGATATTTGCTTTGTGTACTTCTAATTCTCCTTTGGCTTGTGCCAAAGCAGCTTTTAATAATTGATCTCCAACTTTCATTTTCCTATATCCTTTACATTTTCTTTAGTAATTAACTGATAAGCACCTTTATTATATGCAGGTGCAACAGTGTATTTCTGTACACCAACTTTTTTATTCTTATAGGTTATAGCACAAATTGTATTACTACAAGAAACACCACTGCCAGGCCTAACATACGAAGTGCTTGGTTTGATCGACGGTTTTGTGCTACCCAATCTACGTTTTTTGGGGGTGTAGCCGACTCTAGCCAAAAAGACAGCATGGGCTTTCTCCAATTCTAATTTTGTTTTTCTTTTTATTTTTTTCATGGTTTATAATACTATAAAATTAAGTTGTCGGCAAACGTAATATAACTACCAATGCATCAATTTATTGTCGTAATTTACAAATTTTCCTGTCTCTTTCATAGTAAGATTCTCAATTAAATCAATCATTTTAGCAGTGTTTATAACGCCACTATGATAATTTTTACCATCAATTGGGGGACTATATGTAAGGATAGATCCTGGATGCAAGAGAATTATTGGAACTGAGACTTTTTTTGATAGCCAAACTCCTGCCATATTTAATACGTGTTTACTAAATTTATAACCTAAGTCCTTGAAATCAGAACTTCTCACGTTTTGAATGTGATATATAGACCCACCGTTTGAACTTATAATTGCAATTTTACCAACTATATTAGGTATTAACTCGTACAAAAACCTTATTTGATTAAAGGCATTAACAGCCATCATGGTCTCCCAATCAGATTTACCCGTGGTTGTTTTCCAGTAAGAATTAGTAATGCCTGCATTTAATATAACCGTGTCGTATGTCATTTCTTTTAAAAATGCAGGGGGTTGAAAGTCGTTTCTAAAGTCTATGTCTTTTGATGACAGTCCTATAACATTATTATCAACTCCATAAGCATCAGCGAAAAATTTTCCAATACCTCTACTAGCCCCAGTAATCAATATATTTTTCATTTAATCTCCAATAATTTAGTTTTAAGTTTGTACTGCTGGACTCCAAAAAGTTGTTCTTTGGTCGTCAAGTTTTACTCTTTGGATAGGATTACCGTATATGTCATCTTTTCTACCATAACACATAACTTTGTTATCCCAACGAGCTTCAAGTATGCTTTCTATATTAGATGGGAAAGCAGTATACTTCCCATGATTATCGTATAAATCGCTGTAGTTACGAATAGTAGCTCCACCATCTTGGTAGGCTGATTGTAAAATTTTGACATCTCATGAGTCATAAAATTCTCCTTTTTTATAATGTGTAGTTTTTTTACCTAGTAGAGAGCAGTCCCAAACTAATGCTTGCCCGAGTGAATTATAAGTCACGCAGTATAGTCTATTTTTTGAAGAATGTTGTTCTAAAAGTACTTTCTTCAATTTAGAAGAGGTATTTCTATTATCAATATATTTACCATCAGGAGTGATGAAAATAGTATCACGTTCATGAAAACTTTGGGAGGGATCTTGAATAATTAATTGCCTAAAACGGTCGTCATTACCACCTGCTGATTTTTGCCCTGAAACAACCTTTGAATCTTTTTCTATCTCTTTTTCAGCCTCATCTTTAGACAGCAGTTCTTGAAGCGGTCTTACATTCTTTTTGCCATACTGGATATAAACATCATGTAGATTTTCATATATTTCGTCCGCCTTTCTAGAAGACGTAGTTTTTTCAGCTCCATTCATTTTTCTCGGTTGAGTTAAAGTAGTGCCTGGATGAGGAGGCATATTCTTGAAATCCTCTTGAGTTATTGTTCTTTTAGTAAGTAGACAATTTTCTAAATACGAGTTAACTTCACACGCCTGCTTAAAATGATTAATTTGTTCTGAGGTAGCATATAGTACACGTTGATACCTTTCAGCATCTAGATGACCAGTCATACGACCAATAATTTGTATGATCATTTCTGCCATTTTTTTGTCTGATAAAAGCACCATTTTTGAAAGAGGTAGCGTATTATTTGAGTCTCTTAAAGTTTGCATCCGACTTAGAGATTGATCACCAATCCATACTAGCCTATAAGCACCCTCTGAAATAGCCCAATCTGCTGCTTCCCCTACAGTTTTAAATTCACGTTGAATCGCTTTTCCGCGTCGTGAAGTGCATTTAATACCCTCTTGGTTCGCAATAATGCAGTATACAGGATAGTCACTAGAATCATACTCACTCTGTACCCAGTTTAAAATTGCATTATGACACTCATTGATACGATGAACAAAAAATATAGAATCTTTAGATTTTAATTGATCCATTATAGGCACTAAAAGATCTGGATTAAAAGTCTTTGTAGCATTTACCCATACTTTCTTCAAATCATCATGTGACTCTGTTTCAATACCTTCATAACCCCAATAGTTCTTGTTATATTTTAAATTTTCTAAGATTGACGTATTATACCTAATCTTATATTTTGACAATATAGATTCTTTAGAAAAAACTTGTAAAGCATGAACATAAATAGTAGCAGTGTAAAAACAAACTTTTTCCCATTTAGGGGTGTGTGAATCCACTATAAGGCGCATAAGAAGGTCTTTTCCCTTCATATCTTCATTATTATCGTGACCAACAATGTACAAGTCAGACTCATCTACATGAAGCTGAACCTTCCAATTATTAAAATCTTTTTGCATTGCATTTTGTGCAGCAAAAACGTCACGAGCAGCCATTCTATAAATATTACCCATAAAAATAACTACAGTTTGAATTTTGTTAAAATGATTATGAGTTAATCTTTTAAAGAGTTGTTCTACTGAAACTTTATTTCTAGTTTCGCAGACCATGACATCTATACCATGGTTTACATCTTGTTTAATTCTTTTTACTAGCTCTTCTGACGCAGTTATCGAATTAGGGACAACGATATTGAAATTGGTATTTGGACAATTTTTCAAACAGTTAATAATATAAGTAGTTTTTCCACTTTGTGTCCTAGATGCAAAGATATCTATATTAGTTACCTCTTTATTAATTTTTTTAATCATTATTACCTTTTAATTATCCATTGTAGCTAGTGTTTCTGCACATAGTTTATTGTCTTCTGTGGCTTGCTCTTTAGAGGGAGGAGATACAAAATGTATTCCTCGAGTAATACGTTCAGTTTTATCCCAAACAAACCAAGCATAGTCTGTAGCATCAGTTCCTTTACCTGTAAATGATGGTCGTTTTGATAACACATACATTGCCACAGGAGGCTGAGCTTTCCACCATTCATGACGAGAGATAGAACCTAAATAATTAATACGTAGCAACATAAATACAGTGTTAGAGATTGAAACAGACCGATCTATGAACTCTTGTGCTATAGAAAATGGAGGATTAGTAAACACTAAGTCTCGTTCTGTACTATACTCTAAAAAGTCACGGTCTTCTCTGATTTCACAATAATCTACATCTTTAATATGTGTTTTTAACCAGTCATAGATACGACCATCACCTCTACACGGTTCAAGTGCAGATGCGAATTGATTCCAATCTATCTCTAAATTTTTGTAACACCAACTAGGTGTTGGATAAAAATCGGTGGCGTTAAGCCGCACACCTTGTTTTTGTCTGCTCAAATAACCACTCCTTGAACTCTTCGAATTTATAAACATGAAGTTGTTTGTGTCTGGGTTATTCCAAAGAGCCTCATAAGAATATTTCGATACTTCATATCCTTGACTATCTAACCAGCCTTTACAATCTTGTTCAAAACCTTTACCCGAGTAATTAGCATTTGCTCCTTGTGATAATTTAGAAGACATACTAACCCCTCATCTTGATTTGCATAGGCTTAGGTCGTCCCCAAACTTCAACGGCTGAAACTCTAATCATTGGTTTATTGGTTTCTTTTTTATTGGGATTTGGTATCGTAAGCATAACATTTTTACTTTGTAACCACGCTCTGATTTGGTTATTAACTCTTGCTAATGGAGCAGCCATGTACGCTTTTCTAGTAGATTTTGTAATACTTCTAGACACATTAGGTCTTTCACCCTTTGAAGTATAGTTGTCACCGCTTTTTCTTTTACCTCTTGCCATATTTGTCTCCTGCTAATTAATATAACTTAATATATCAAAAAATATAGGAGTCAGCAAGTTGAATTATACTTTAGAGTGTATTAACTTAGAACTTATTGTAGCATTTGTTCGTAATTCTAAAAACTGGGAAATAAAATCTAAGGGATCGTATAGAGTATTACACCTATCACAAGTTACAAGCTCGTCAAAACACGTCTTACCTTGGTCTAACCATATTTCATATGTATAATTACAAGAAGGACAATTGCATCTGGCTCTATATACCATTAAATATTATCTTTGGTTGGGATTATAGATCCGTTTCCGAATAAGTCAACTGCTTTCCATGATAGGTAAGTTTTCCATCTCGGTATTTTAGGTTCGGCATCTCTCATTCCAAGTAAGAATACCTTATCAGCCGCAGTTTTTGCTTTTTTAACTAAGCTGTCATCTTCTGAGTCTTTATTATTCCAGCGATACTGTCTGATAGTTTTATATAGTAAATCATGTATTATAGCAGCTCTTGCTACATCAAAAGGAGCAATTAACCACCACATAAGTCTAGGAACTGATGCTAAATCTGTAACAAAGCCTGCTTTTACTGTAATCTGATCACACAACTCAAGTCCAATTTGTTTTTTAGTCATCGTAACACCTATTTGTTTAAGTGCGTTTACATCTTCAGAATCTAAACCTTCTGTAGCATAGGATAGTTCTCTACCAAGAATCCATTTACGAGGTGGATTAAATTCAGCCATTATTTTATTATTATATTCGCCCATTTGATTTTTTCCTCAACTCTCTATTTATTATTTTACCAATTTTTTCATTTCCTCCTAGATTAAAATGACCGAACCAACTAGAGGTAAATAAATGATAGTTTTTATTAAACAAAAACATTTTACTTAAATAATCAATTCCTAAGTACTTTGCCCACTTATAATCATTATTTTCTTCATGCCATGCAAATACATAAGTAGGAATACCATAACTACTAAGTAACGTATCAATTTGGTTTATACACTTAGCTAAGTGATTATTTACTTTGTTATAGACCACTGGTGGTCTATTACAATAATAAGTGTATACTTTACAATTATCATACATGATAAAGTCTAAATATTCTTTAGGTAATTTTGATATTCTAGGCTCAAAGGTCTCTTGAAGTATGACTGCATCAAAAGTTTTAAGTCTATCTTTAATTAATTTAAAAAAACTCAAGTAAGTATAAAGACCGCCAGCTATAAAAGCATGAACTTCGTACTGGTGGTCAGTGTTTAATTGTTTCCACCAACCTGGGTGAGATGTATTTCTAATGTCTTTTGTATGTTCAACGTTGTACTCCCAACTACAAGTAGATAGGCTACAACCCACAACTAAAATTTTAATTTAATCAGCTTTCCAAATAGACCAAAGTCCATAAACGATAGCAGCATAGGCAGCATACTCAACAAATGCTCCAGCAAGTAGAATTACACAACCTACAGCAATTAATGCAAAGCCATTCCAAGTAGTCATTTCTTTAATTCTGTTTTTTAACCAAGCAATCATTTTTTTCTCCTCTTCGCAGTAATCTTTTTCTGCGCATTAATAAATTTTCGGTAAACAGCCGCAGCTCCAGCTTTACCCATAACTCTTGCTCTTTGTTCCATAGCGATTGCTGCTTGAGTTTTATGAGCATGAGATCGACTTGACGCTTTTATTTTACGAACACTGGCTTGTGCCGTAGCTACAGTTTTAAATCCTAGTTTTTTTATAGTGCCTTTTGGGTTTTCATCAGTATACAGATCGCTATGTTTTTTAGAACCTGCTGGCTGACCCTTTTTTCTAGGAATCCTCGGAGCCACAATCACACCCCTCACAACCACAATTATTGCCTTCTTGACACTCCTGACTACAGTAAGTAAACTCTTCCTCTACTGCACAATTACAATCTTCTTTAACGCATTTATACATTAACTTTTACCTCTCTTACCAAGATCTTTCTTTTTACCTTTATGCGGACCACTTTTTCTAGCAACTAAACCTCTTGCAACTAGCCTTGCTCGATTTGTAGAGCCAATACTTTTTCCAGATTTATATTTTTTTAATAATTTTGAAATATTAACTTTAGGTTTTTTATT
>Ga0209929_1000820_pt1 | contig 11309 bp, 9 predicted proteins | sample SalPon2_C_H2O_MG_2_FD_185731 | JGI IMG/M metagenome (GOLD analysis project Ga0209929, IMG submission 185731) | Salt pond water microbial communities from South San Francisco under conditions of wetland restoration - Salt Pond MetaG SF2_C_H2O_MG... ... | reverse complement strand
TTATGGCATCAACTTATTCAACAGATTTATCATTAGAGTTAGTCACAACCGGTGAAAAAGCTGGTCTATGGGGCGCAATCACAAATACAAATTTACAACTATTACAAACAGCAGCATCAGGTTATGTAGAAGTAACTTTAAGTTCAGGTACAACTACATTAAGTTTGGCCGACGGATCGTCGAGCGCGAATGGTAAAAACCTTTACATTAAAGTAACAGGAACTTTATCTGGTAATGCTAGTTTAGCTATGCCTGCATCAACAACAGGTGGTAATGCGAACAGAGTATTTTTTGTAGAGGATGCAACAACTAGAGGCGGAGCTGGTGATAGTTATACAGTAACTTTACTTACAACGGGTCAAAGTGCATCTACTCAAGTCCCTCTTCCAGAAGGCGCAACAGCTTTAGTTTATTCTAGAGGTAGTGTACCAGCAACAACATTAGGAATGCTTGACAAGGGATTTACAACAGTAACGGCTGCTAGTAAAACTGCATACACGGCAGTTCCTGGAGATCAAATTGGTGTAGACACTGTAGCTAATATTGTAACAATTACTTTACCTGCAGGTTCTGTTGGGGATGAAATAGTTATTATGGACGTATCGGCATCAAATGGTTTTGCAACAAACAAATGTGTTGTAGCACCAGATGGTTCAGAAAATATTCAAGGTGCAAACTCTTCAATAGACCTAACTACTAATAATCAATCAGTCACATTATTTTATACTGGGGCAAGTAAAGGCTGGCAGTTAAAAACTAATACAGCATAGGAGTAATAATGCTTACGAAGATTAAGTTTGCTCCCGGAATAGATAAACAAGACACTGCCGTTGGGGCAGAAGGTCGTTGGGTTGATTCAGATAATGTTAGATTTAGATATGGACTACCAGAAAAAGTTGGTGGTTGGCAATCATTACTTACAGATTCTTTAGTAGGTGTAGCTAGAAAACAACACGCATTCGTTGACCAAGATGGTAATAGATATGTTGCAATTGGCACAGATAAATTTCTAATTGTATATTTTGAAGGTCAATTTTTTGATGTAACTCCTTTAGCAACTACTATTTCAGCAGCTACTTTTACTTTTAATGGCACAACTACTATTACCATTACAACATCAGCAGCACATAATTTAGAAGACGGTGATATTGTTTTATTAGATAGTGTAACTTTACCTGGTGGTACAGGATTAAGTGCATCAGATTTTGAAGATAAACTATTTCAAGTTATTTCTACACCAACAGCAAACACTTTTACTATAACTTTTACAAGTGCAGGTTCTACAGCGTCTGGTGGTAGCGTAGATATAAAACCTTATGAACGAGTGGGTCCAGCTGCACAAACCTATGGTTATGGTTTTGGTATTAGTCAATATGGTGGTACAGTTCAAGGTGCACAAACTACAACTTTAAATGGTGCACTTCTTGCAGATACAAATGGTACAGGTGGATCGGGGACCGCGGTTACAGTTGTAAGCACAACAGGGTTTCCATCTTCTGGAACTATCGCAATCGCTAACGAATTAATTACATACACATCAACAAATGCTACACAATTTTTAGGTATTACTAGAGGTGCTAAAGGTACAGCAACTACAGGTACATCAAATGGTCAAGCTCACTCAACAGCAGCAACAGTTACAAATGCTACAGAATTTTCAGGATGGGGAGATGCAGTTGATGCAGGAACTATAACACTTGAACCGGGACTTTGGTCGTTAAGTAATTTTGGTGATGTATTAGTTGCAACGATTGCCAATGGTAAAACTTTTACTTGGGATTCTTCTATTGCAGCAAGATTATCCACACGTGCCTCTACAACTACATCAGGATTTGAAACTACAAATAATCCAACAGCTACTAGAGTTACACTTATTTCACCAACAACACGTCACTTAATTCATTTTGGAACTGAAACAACTATTGGATCACCTTCTACACAAGACGATATGTTTATAAGATTTTCTGAAGATGAAAATATAAATGCATATACACCAGAAGCAACTAACACAGCCGGTACACAAAGAATACAAGATGGTACTAAAATTGTAGGAGCTTTGGTTGCAAAAGAAAACATTCTAGTATGGACTGATAATGCATTGTACACAATGAAATTTGTAGGTGCTCCATTTACATTTGGCTTTGAACAAGTGGGTACAAACTGTGGATTGATTGGTAAAAATGCAGCAATTGAGATTGATGGTGTTGCATATTGGATGGGTAATAATGGTTTCTTCTCGTTTGATGGTACCGTAAATACTTTACCTTGTTCTGTTGAGGATTATGTTTACGATGATGTAGATACAACTAAAGGTCAACAAGTTTGTGCAGGCATTAATAACCTATTTACTGAAGTAACTTGGTGGTATCCAACATCAGGATCAGATTTTAATAATAGATATGTAGTTTATAACTATGGTCAAAGTAATGGACAGCTACCAATGGGTAACTGGTACACAGGAACTAACACTAATTCTATAAGAACAACTTGGATAGATTCATTAGTATATCCAAAACCATACGCTACAGCATATGACAGTTCAGCCACAGGTTCTTTTCCTGCAATCATAGGTGAATCGGGTTTAGGTAGAAGTGTATTGTTTGAACACGAGTCGGGGACCGATCAAGTAAATCCAGACGGCAGTGTAACTACCTTAACATCTTTTATACAATCATTCAGTTTTTCATTACAGCCTGACCAAGCAGAAGTATTTTTAGCATTAAGAAGATTTTTACCTAATTTTAAAGTGTTAACAGGTAATAACCAAATTACATTATCTATAAAAGATTTTCCTTCACAAGATGATATAGAAACTGCATTGAGTCCTTTTACAATTGATGCATCAACTTTAAAAGTTGACACTAGAGCTAGAGGTAGGTATGCAAATATAAAAATAGAAAACACTGGTGTAGGTGAATCGTGGAGATTTGGTACATTTCAAGTTGATATACAACCAGATGGAAGGAGAGGATAATGACAAAAATAGTAGTAAGATTACCAGAACCTAAAAAAGAATATAGTGAAGATAACCAAAGACAAATTAACAGAGCGTTAACTACAATTATAGAACAGTTAAACTCTACATTTTTAACACAATTAAAGGAGCAAGCAGAAAGATTTACTTGGTTCAAATCAGGAGGCAATGGTAGTACATAATGGCAAATATTTATAAAAACGCACAATTTGATTTAACAACAACTGATGTCACAGACATTTATACTGTTCCATCTAACTCAAGAGCTATTGTACAAAATATTCACACAGCGAATGTAGGTGCAGCTAACACTGAAATAAAAGCTTTTATATATGATGATTCTGCATCAACATCGTATCAGTTTGCAGAACACACAGTAAACTCTGGAGATTCAAAATCTATATCTGATGGATCCATCGTATTAGAAGAAAATGATAAATTACAATTACAAGCAGGTTCCGGAAACATATTTGAAGGAACTTGTGCAATACTAGAAATCAACAGGGAGGACAGATAATGCCGTTTGTAGAAACAGAAGCTTCTGTTAGGTATGAAACAATTAATGGTAAAAGAGTACCAGTAATTACACCTAAGACAGAAGTTACACTAACTAATACAGAAACAGGTCAAGAATATATGTCAGATGCGGAAGCTTTAGCAGACGTACAAAATGCTAATACAGCTACCAAAGCAGAACACATAAGAAGAGACGTAAATGTGACTGTAGAGGAAATAAAAATAGGTGCTGACTTTAATATCAGCGATTGACGAATGGTTAAAAACCTAGTAAATTGTAATACACTCGCCTATTTACAAGCTTTGCGCACTTGCTTTAACATTAATAATATAAGGAAAAATTATGGCTTGGTACGATAAATACATACCTAAAGAAATAAAAAAACCAGTTGATAAATTTTTAGATTTTGGAACAGATACTTTTAAAAAAACAGGAAGAGCAGTAAGAAAACTTACACCAAGAGAATTAAGACCAGCTTTACCTTTTTTAGCATCCGCAGTACCTTTTATGTTACCAGGATCAGGTTTATTTGCTTCTCCTTTATATAGAGGAATTGCATCTGCTCTGGCTAATGCAACTTCACAAGAAGCTTTAGATCCCGAAGGAGATATTAATTATTTATCTACAGCACTATCTGGTCTAACGGGAGCTGGTACAGCTCCAGGTGCAAGCGAAGGTATAAGGGGATTAAAATTTACAGGTGACAACCCAGTTACAAAAGAAGGAATTCTTTCTCAAATGCAAAATGCTCCCATTGGAGCTGATAGTATTTTAGATGCATCTAATGTAGGTATGGGTAAAAGATTAGCTAATTTAGGTTTAGAAGGTGCAGCACAAGTTACAGATTTTTTAGGTGGATCTCAAGATACATTTTCTAAAATTGGTGACAGACCTGAACTTGCGTTTACAAAAGAAGGTGCTAAAGAATTAGGTAAAGCTTTATCAGTTCCTGCAGCACAAGGTTCAGGTGATTTAGCTTATGCTTTTGCAAGCAAAGCAATGAGAGACTTTGAAGAAGCTGAACTAGAAGAATTAAGACAAGCAGGTTTAAGTGAAACAGAAATGATGTTAGCTAGAAGAGATGCTATTACTTCATCTATGTTAGCAGCAGCATTTGATCAAGATGAAATTGATGAAACATTAGACCAATTAGGATTATTAAACTTTGCAAATGGAGGAATTGCTAGCTTAAAAAATGGAGGTATACCAGACAATGAGTTTATGGAACTTGTATCAAAGTTAAGAGAAGACGGTTTTAGTCAAGAAGAAGCAATTGAAGAAGCTATAAGACAACTTTCAGAAAATATGGCTCAAGGTGGAATCATTGGACTTAAAGAAGGTGGTATGTTAGACTTCGGTGGTAGAGAAATGGATTTAAGAGCTGGTGGGTTTGTACCTATTGGTAAAAAAGAAAGAGCAGATGATGTACCTGCAAGACTTTCTAAAAACGAATTTGTAATGACAGCGGATGCGGTCAGAGCAGCAGGTGGTGGCAGTGTTAATAAGGGAGCGCAACGTATGTATGATATAATGAACAGATTAGAGGCAAGGGCATAATGGCTATTGAACAAACACAGATATTACCAGCACCGGTACTAGAAGGTGCGCTTACAGCTTTTACAAAAAAATTAGAACCTTTAATTGGACAACAGATTGACACTTCTAAATACGCACCACAAGTAGCGGCACAGACAGCACTACAAACAGGAGCGTCACAAGCAGCACAAGGTTTAGGTTCTTTAGTTGGACCACAAGCTTACCAACAATTTATGTCTCCATACCAACAAGAGGTAATGGATACAACTTTATCAGAATTTGATAGACAACAAACTATTAGTCAACAAGGTTTAAGAGATCAAGCTATTGCAGCTGGAGCTTATGGTGGTGGTAGAGAAGGTGTTCAAAGAGCACAGTTTATGAATCAAGGTGCATTAAACAGAGCAAACTTACAAGCACAATTATTAAATCAAGGATTTCAACAAGCACAACAAGCAGCAGGAATAGATCTTGCAGCAAGACAAGGTCTTGGAACTTATCAACAACAGATGGGTCAAGCAGATCAAGCATTTGCACAAGCAGGATTAGACGCAAACTTACTTGCACAAAGAGAAGCTTTATATGAACCATTTACAAGATTAGGTTTAGTTGGACAACAACTAGCAGCAATTAACCCTGGTGCTTTTGGTTCAACAACAGTAGGTTATCAATCAAGCGCAGCACCAGCAAGTCCAATGTCTAGCTTCCTAGGAGGCGCAGCAGGAGCTGGCGGTGTATTAGGTAAGTTAGGAATATTTGGCTAATGAGTAGAATTTTAAGAAGACCAATGTTTAGAGGTGGCCGTGTCGATGGACGCGGAACGGGGATAACGTCTGGTTTAGGTTATGAAAAAGGTGGTAGAGTTGGTTACAAAGATGCAGGCGCAGTAACTGGTGGAGATATAATCGCTAGGTTAAGTAATTTTTTTACTAAACCTGCATTAAATCCTGATGGAACACCAATAACATTACCCCAAAGAAATATTGTAGATGATGCGGCATTTTTAATTGGACCAGGTAAGTTTTTAAAAGCAGGTGGTGCTGGTTTAAATATCCTTCGACAAGCTGGTAAGTACGCATTAAAAAATGATGATCCTTTTAGAGTTGGTAAAGAAGTAGTTGAACAAGTTCCATTTTTAAGTAATCAATATTTTAAACAAGTAGCTAGACCTTATTTAAGTGGTATGAAAGAAACATTAAGTGGAGCTGGTGGTAAATTAAAAGACTATGGAATTATAGGTGCATTAGGTTTAGGTGGTGGTGGTTATGGTCTTAAAAAAGGTTACGATGCTCTTATGGGTGACGAAGATCCAGATCTTAAAACAGAAGAACAAAAATTAAAAGAGCTAGAGGAAAAACAAAAAGAAGAAGAAGCTTTAGCTAAATTATTAACTGATCTTGCTAGTGCAGAAAAAGATAAAGCAAAAGATGCAATAGGTGGTGAGGAAGATATAGAAATTAACAAAGAAAAATATGCTAAATTATTAGGTGGTGACAAAGCTAGAGGTAAAGACGTTACAGATATGTTGTTAAGTTTTGCAGGTAAAGCATTAAAACCTGAAGCAGATGTTAAAACTGCATTTGGTGAGTTCTTTGAAGAAGAAGCTAAACGACCAAGCAGAGGACAAAAAATAGATGATGCTGCTGCAACTCTTGCAATCAATGAATACATTGCAGGTAAAAAATCAAAAGCAGAATTAGATAGATTTTTTGCTCAAGCAGATTACAAATCATCTTTAACAAGTAGAAGAGGTAAAAAGAATATAGCTTTAAATATAGCGGATGCTAGCAAATCTAATTCTGGATACAAAGCAATAGATTTAGGATTAAGAATATCTTTCCCTGAAGCAGGTAGACCAAACAAAATGGATGCAAGTGAAGGTCAAACTGTAGATAAAGTTCCATTGACTGTAGATAATGTGGGTCAAATCTTTATAGAAGATGAAGCTCCTTACAGTGCGGTTATGATAACAATACAAGATGGTCAGTTAATTAGAGATCCTCTTAATTAAGGAGACTAAATGGTAACTTTACCAGAAATTAATACTAAAAGTAAAAAAGAAGATTACGGATTATTTACATCTGTTGCTGCAGGATTAGGTTCAGGTGTATTTAAAATATTTGAAGGTGCAGCTACACTAGGTGCAACTCTTTTAGATTTAGGTGTAGATAAAAATAGAGCAGAAGCAGTCGAAGCATACTTTGATGAAATTAATCCTTTTGATGAAGCAGCAGAGGCAACAGCCGCTGGTAAAATTACAGAACTAATTGTTAACATTGGTGTACCAGGGGGTCTTGCATTTAAAGTAGGATCAGGTTTAACCAAAGCAACTTTACAAGCAAAAAAAACTGGTAAGTATTTAAGTAGAAATGAAAAATTAAAAAGATATGGCAAAGGTGCATTAGCAGGTGGTATAGCAGAAGGAGCTTTTGTTGGTGATGTAGAAGACGCTGGTACCTTTGGGGATTTTTTAGGTGGTCCTACAGAAATAGATAGAGAATCTAATACACCACAAGCAGAATTATTAAACAGATTAAAGTTTGGTGTTGAAGGTGGATTGTTTACAGTAGGTATAGGAGCAGGTGCAAGAGGTATATCCAAATTAAGAAATCAAACTGGATCAGGTAAAGCAATTACAGATCCTGTATCAAAGTGGATTGATAAATGGATATCAAAACCATTGAGAGCTAGAGGACCTGCAGCACAAGAAGGCTTTGAAGCAGAAAAAGCATATCAAGGATTATTAGGTAGAGATACCAACATAGCTGAAAATGCTATGATTAAGATAGATAACATTACAAACAAGATTCTTAAAAACTTTAAACGATCTGGTAACAAAGTAGATGACGCAAAAAGAAAAGAACTATTAAAAAAGATGAATGACATCTTAACCGATGGCAACAATTTAAATCCTACAATCGATGACGCTGGTAAAGTTACATTAAGATCTATTGATGAAGATAAAATTACAGAATTTTCTAACGATTTAATTAATAATTACAAAGCAGATCCTAAAGATGTAGCAGAGCTTGTAGAAAACTTTAACGATATGCGTGGAACGTGGTCAGAACTATTTACATTAATGGGTTCAAGACTAACACCATCAGCATTAGAGGACTTTCAAAAAGTAATACCAAAACAAATTAATGACGTATTAGATAGAGGTTATGAAGTATTTAAAAATAATCCTATGTCTGTTGCAGATAACTATGGACCAAGTAGCAAAGTAATTAATAAAGCAGTTGAAGAGTTTCAAGAAGAAGCTGCTAAAAAAGGAATTAAACTTTCCGATGATGTTGCAAAAAATATGGTTAATGAAGTATGGGCCAATGCTAAATTACCTAGAGGGGTAATGATGAATGAAGGAACTAAATCAGGTGTGGTAAGATTAGGTTCTGTTCCTAATTTCTTTTTAAAATCAGAAGCAGATAATTTGTTATCTAGAAAAGGTGATTTTGTAAAAACATCTGGTGGTAAAAATTTGTCAGACCTAACTGGTGTAGGACAAGATGTTATTAAAAGATTGTTAGGTAAGGCAGAAAACCCTATGTCTACTATTGTTGAAGGCACCAACGCTTTATCAATACAAGTAAGATTAAATCAATACCTAGATGATCTTGTTAAACAATCTAATATTTTAAAAAAAAATTGGGACGAATGGGATCGTGGTGGTAGAGTTGGACCAGAACCTAGAGTTCCTTTTTTAGTAGATAATCCTGGTGAAGCTAAAAAATATTTTGGTTCTAATGCAAAGAACAATGTTGACTATGAAATTATTGCACCAGCAGAAGGTGGATCAATTAGATCTACAAAACTTGGTAGGTTTGAAGACATAGATGCAAAGATTAAACCTGTTGATGATATAGAGGCAGCAAGATTAGAAGAACTAGGAATTATAGATGAACTTACTAATCCTATTGCCGGTAAATATGCATTATCAGATTATGCACAAGCATTAAAAGAAGTAGACAATTTAAAGAAAAAAGATTTACCTGCAACATTATATCAAAACCTAGTGTTGTATCCTAAAGCTACATCACAGATGGCCAAAACAATTCTTGCACCATTTACTCACGCAAGAAACTTTATTAGTGCTGCAGCGTTTGCAGCTGCAAATGGTTTTGTACCGTTTGGTAATACTAAAGATGTTAAGAGAGCATTTGATGCATTGCAATTAAAAGGGTTTAGAAAAGATAACGAATTTTATCAAGAACTATTAGAGCTTGGTGTGGTTAACTCACAAGTACAAGTAAGACAAGTTATGGATCTAATGGAAGATGTTAAGTTTGGTGAAGTGTTAAACAAAGTAGGGGCAGACTACAATGGTTTTAATACTTTTATGAAAGGCCTAAAGAAAACACAAAAGTTTGCACAAGATGCATACACAGCTGAAGATGATTTCTGGAAAATATTTACATACCTTGGTGAACAATCAAGATTAGAACAAGCATTTAAATCAAAAGGTTTACAGTTTGGTGATGACATTGTTGAAGTTATAACAGATGCAAACGGCAATAAGTTTAATAGAAAGATTGGTGTATTTAATGAAGAGTATTTAAAAAAACAATCAGCTAAATTAGTTAAAAATAATATACCTAACTATGCTTTCGTATCAGAATTTATTAAAGGTTTAAGAAAATTACCCGTTGGAAACTTTGTAGCTTTCCCTGCAGAAATTATGAGAACAGGTACAAACATTGTATCAACAGCATTAGATGAAATATTTTTTACTGCAAGAATAAATGGTAAAGAAGTTAATCCATTAAGAGCTAGAGGTTTACAAAGATTAACAGGTATGACTGCTACAACAGCTGCATTACCATTAGGAACAGTTGCAATGATGCAAACTTTAAACGATGTAAGTGATGATGAATTAGAAGCTATGAGAAGATATGTACCTGAATGGTCTAAAAATTCTGTTCTTGTACCTTTTAAAGATGAAGATGGTAAATTATCTTACGTAGATTTTTCTCATTTAAATGCATATGATACTTTAACAAGACCATTACAAACCGTAGTTAATGCAGTTAACTCTGGTAGAGCAGACAAAGATGGTATTATGGATGATTTTATTTTAGGTTTGATTGAGTCTACAAAAGAACTTGGTCAACCATTTATATCAGAATCTATTTGGACAGAAGCTTTACAAGATGTTGCACCTATTCTTGGTAGAGGTGGTAGAGATGCAGCAGGCAGAGAAATATACAATCAAGATCCTGCAATTGATCCTATTGGTAGTAAGATTATGAAATCAGTTGCACACCTTGTTGAAGCACAAGCACCACTTAACTGGAGACAGCTTGGTAGATTAGGTTTAGCAATCAGACCTATAGATAGTTTAGGTAGGTTTGATGAACGTGGTAATGAATACGAATTAGGAAATGAATTACTTGGTATTGCAGGTATGCGTAGAGTTAATGTAGATCCAAGAAAATCTTTAAACTATAAAATTACAAATTACAAAGATGGTATAAGAAGTGCTAGAAACATATTTACAAGACAAACACTTAAAGGAGGTGTAGTTACACCTGAAGAAGTTGTTGATGCATATCTTGAAGCAAACAAAGCATTGTATGAAATTAATAGAAGAATGTATTTAGACGTAGATGCTGCTAAAGTTTTAGGTATGGATGAAGATCAAATAGAAACTAATTTTGATAATAGAGGTGAACGAAGAGCTTTTGGTTTTATAAATGAAGGATTGTTTAGACCATACTCTGTATCAAGAGATGTAGAAGAATTATTTGCAGAAAGAGCAGAACAAATAGGGGCACCAAATCCTTTTGAACAAGCAATAGATGTAATTGATAGAATAAGAGATGTATTAGAATCTACTTCTATATCTGCAGATGTATTTCCTAATATAATCAATCCTTTTAGTAACTTACCAGAACCAACTCTAGGACCAGCAACAACTGCAGGCCTACCGGCTATGCCAAATCCAGCACTTGTAAACAATGCACAGTTTGGTAATATCGATCCCGTAAGTAGATTAACATTAGCGGAAGAAACTTATTTAAGTCCACTAGAACAATCTTACAGAAAAAAACAAAGAACAATATAATGGCAATAGAACCTAAAAATACAAGAGAACACATCATATCGCTTTACGGTCATATGACTGGATTAAAAAAAGATATTTCACAGATTAAGAATAATCACTTGAAACATATCCACGAAGACGTCGAGAAATTGGGCGGTAAGATAGATAAAGTCTATTGGGTTCTTTTAGCTGCTGCGGGATCAGCGGCACTCTTTGCTTTGGAAAAACTAATTAACTAA
>Ga0209929_1000815_pt1 | contig 11377 bp, 11 predicted proteins | sample SalPon2_C_H2O_MG_2_FD_185731 | JGI IMG/M metagenome (GOLD analysis project Ga0209929, IMG submission 185731) | Salt pond water microbial communities from South San Francisco under conditions of wetland restoration - Salt Pond MetaG SF2_C_H2O_MG... ... | reverse complement strand
AAATATTTTGGGGCGAAGGTTTTAAAGCAAGTCAAAAGTTTTGGGGAATTGAAGTCTGAAATTTAAAAAGCCAAAAAGGAAGTAAAATATATGGTTGATATAGGGTAGGTATTATATATGTTTATTTTAGTGATAGTGTAGTTGCGTGCCCACCCGGTACTGCTATGTCCTCTTTTTTTATTTCGCTTTAGTGAATTAACTTTCACAATCAAGGAGGGCGTATGCTCAGTTTAGCTGACTACTGTAATAACCTCTTCACTTCTCTTGAATTGTATGCTCTAGTAGCCTCTGCAGTTATCCCTACGCTGTTGCTTGTCCTCAGTCTAGGGATTGCATCAGCTTTACTTGAGTGCTGTGCTATTGCCCGTAAAAAAGGTAAAAGCATGACATTTGATGTTATTGTTGATGTAAAAAGAGTGCATACCAACAGTGCCTTAGGGCGTTCGCTTGGCATACTCTCCAAGAGAAGTCGCATTTGGGTAGGCTTTATAGCAGACAAACCAGTCTGTTACAAAGTTTCTCCTAAGTGCGAATGGAGAAAACTTTAAGCAGTGGGAAAAGGGGATCAATTACGATTCCCTTTTTTATTTTGTTTCTTTAATGAGTATGGTTGGCCCTGCTCAAAAATTAACTAAAAACCCATTTGGAGTATATCATGCCCATTTCTCGTGAAGAAAAAGCTGCTAACCGTGCGGCTCTGCTAACCATCATTGCCACCCTTGCATTAGGTTGTTTCTTTCCCTTAGTAACCTTTGGTTACTTAGCAGGAGCGTTAGCCTTGACTTTGTTGAGCAATACCAAAGAGTTCACAGTTCTTGTAGTTCTGTTCTTTCCAGTAACAGCTTTATACTGTGCTTTCTTGGCGTTAAACAACCATAAGCAAGTTATCGCACACTGTAAAGCAAAGATACAAGAAGTTGCAAAACACTTTGTGTAATCTTAGCTTTTAGGATTGGAAGTTTCTCTGCGTTCTATTTTTAGGACGTAGAGGCTTTCTTTTTTTATTTCTTTCTTTAATGGAGTGTCACTAACGCCACGATGCTTCCGAAACCAGTTCGCTGGTGGTCCCTGGCAAAATTAAAACTATACAACCCTACGAGGTAAACCATGAAGAAACTATTCTTCTTATTGTTCGTAGTCATGCTGGCATTTTGTGCAAAGTATGACATCCAAATCACTGTATCGAAAGAGCGTGAAGAGTCTCGAGCAGAAATGCTTGAAGCTGCAAAAAACGTTCTAAAGAATCACAACCCCATCGCATGGGCGTTTGATTACATTGATTACGATCGTTGCAATAGCGGCGAAGAACATGAAGAAGGCGTCTGCGAAGCCCTTCGAAACAAGTACTAATAATTATTAACTCCTTTCCCCTAACTGTGTAAGAAGCAGTTAGGGCTTTTTTATTTCTTCTTTTTTGTTTCTTTAGTGAACCCAAGCTGTGGAGGTGAATCATGGCAAAATGTGAAAGACACTCTCTTGTCTTTACGATCTTGGAAAACGGTTTAACAGAACTTGTCCGGTGTCAAAGCTGCGGTAAGGAATGGAAAACCATTACTACTAAGAAGAGTAATAAATGGGTAAGGGTTACAACTGTAACCAAAGAGCCTAAAGGCAAGGAGTAAGAAAGAGAATGGAAAGCCCGTAAGGGTGAGTACATTCTTTTTTATTTTTCCCTTCAATGGATGTTCGAGTCGAATCGCAAAGAACCTCTCCATGGTGAATTCCGAGTGGATGAAGCAAGTGCAGGAAGCCCCTGTGCGCTAGAGGAGTGTAGGTGTGACAACCTACATGAGGCTAGAACAATGCCCTTTACAGGGAAGGAAAGCTTATGTCAAAATTATTAAATACCTATCAGTTCGAAGATGCCATGCACGTGTACCATAAATGCGCGCAATTCATACAGGATACATTCTTGTTCTACTCTACAGGTGCTAAAGTTAGTCGAAATGGAGATTCCAAAACGTACACCATTCTATGTGTTGTGCTAGGAAGATCAAAAGAAATCTTGGCTAAAATGACATGCGTTGTGACAAATAGATTTGAGCCAAGCAGCGACAAACGTCATTGGGATATGCTCGTTCTTAACGGCGACAAGACTTTGAACATAAAAGTCTACAGCCCTATACTCGAAGTAGGACAGTTCTTGTTCAGCTTATCAAAGCTGGAATCAGGAACCTATGTTGCAGAGCATAGAGATTCCAGAATGATCGCAATTTCAGAAGACATGCAAGAAACCTTCTTGTACTAGGTCGTAAAAAATAAATTAGAAGTAAGTATCTACGAAAGATACCTCTGCTTCTTTTTTATTTCTTCATTTTTCTTATTTTTCTTTTCTCTGGTCATAGGACGAAATACAACGGCAACGCTACTCTCCGTAGTCTTTTTTTATTTTCCCTTTAACGCATCCGTGAGCACCCTGCAAAGCGGCTCTGCAAAATTAAAAGATCAATAAAACTTAAACCTTATGGAGAACCCATGTCACAATCAGATCTTATTACAAAGCTAGCGGCCATCATTGGCTGTATCATGAACCCAGCAATCAACACCACAAAAGTTGCCATTGGAAAGGATCAAAGATGGAAGTTTGTCTTCACGAAAGAAACTGAAGAAGGAACCGAAACCTTTGAGTCTAAATCTATGTCTCGCAAGAATGCAAACAATGCGGAAAGATTAGCTAAGGTGCATGCCCAACGAATCGCAGACTTAACAGATGAATTCGCAATGGAAGTGATGGACCATAACCTGATTTCGCACACTTTCCTTAACCTGAATCACAAGGATGGAAAACGAATCGTAGGATTAGCGCCTCACTGTGTCGTCTACACCTACCCAGGCAAAGAAGGTGATAAGCCCTTTGTTAAAGGATTGAGAAGGCATAAGGAAGTGTCCGATGGCCAGCTTAACAATGGTATTTATACAGTAATGATGGTACCTCATAATTGGACTGGAAGATGCGACGCTTATTGGCGAGGGATCAACTTTACGATTCAGCGCAAATAGCACTGCAAGCTGTTAGCTTTGTGAAAAAAAGTACTCAGGAATACTTATGTATTCTTGAGTATCTTTTTTATTTCTCTTTCAATGAGTATAGCACGGGGCCTATACTCCTAGCTCTCCCCAGCCCTTCACAAAAAGAGAGATGCAATGAGCAGAAGTGAATTAATTCTGAATAAACTGTTTAGAAAAAGAGACGAAGAAAAAAAGAAGGAGATAAAAAATAATTTCCCAATGTCGAAAATGCTTCTTAATGCGAATATCTGTCGCATGAAAGAGTACAAAAGGTAATCTGTAATCAAAAATATAACTAAAAACAAACAAAAATAAAAGGAATAGAACAATCTATTCCTTTTTTATTTTTTATCTTCATAACTTTTTTATTTCTTTACTTTCAATGGCGTTCCTGGCGACAGGAAACCCCACTCACCCAAGGCTAAGGGTGAGTCGGAAATCCTCTGGTTGTAAGAGCGAGTTGTCACTTCGAGAATACAACTTCCACCAGAGGTCCCCTTCGGGGGTTTGTCCTTTGTCCTTTGTAACTTGTCCTTGTGCTCGTCCTTGTGTCTTGTCGCTTGTATCTTGTACTCGTACTGGTCATCGTCTTTGTACTTTGTCTTTGTGCTTGTATTCGTGCTTGTGCTCGTCCTTGTACCTGTATTGGTCCTTGTTCAAGTTCTTGTTCTCGTTTGAGTATTCGTGCCCGTAATTTTTACTGGTATTACTGTGCTGAATGGATGAGGGGGTCGGGGTCAAACCCATCCCCTTTGTCCATTCGTATTTGTTTCGAAGCTTCTTTAGAAAGCATTTTTTGATGTGCTTTGTAATGAATCTTCGAGATTCAACATAGAGAAACTAACTCTATAAACAGTGACTTACTGATGAAAGTATCAGAAACTAGATTCCTCACCAGTGGTTTCTTAGGAAACCTAAACTCTTAGAGAATCTAAAAATCAAACTTTAGAAGTCAAATAGAAGCCTCAGGTAGCCACCACCCATTGGTGATGTATGGCCGTAATCCACTGCTTACTAGGTATGCATGCCTAAACTTCGTAAAGAATGCACTACGGAAGAATCCTAACCGTAGTCAAATAACAGAAAGATGCCTTTTCAAATTTACAGTTTTTGGCTTAAAAAACTTCCTACTCAACAATGTCAAACAAAAAATGGAGAACACCATGTCTGACAAAAATACAGCTGGCAGCTCAACTGCTAAAACCCAAAACTCAACTACTACTAACTCAACCAACAACGGAGAAAATAAAATGTCATATTTTGACGAATTATCAAAGCACTTATCAAAAAGTGTAATCACCAAATTAAATAAACTTGGACAAGATATCACTGAAGAACTTGTTACTGAAATCGTTGCAGCTCAAGGTCAAGGTTTCACTGGAATCGGCTCTAAGACTTGTGAAACAATCAAAGAAGCAATGGATCTCATTGTAGTAGAAGAAAAAGTGGAAACTCCTAAGATCAAGCCAATCTCTCGAAAGGTAAAAAGCGTAATTAATAATCAATTTACTTTCGGTATGAGAACACCAAGCGGTACAACCGGAAACCAAGCAAGAACAGTAATGGACTTGATGGGCAGTGTGGTACCGGCTTTGGTAATGTCTAAGGATTTCGAACCTCAAAATGCCGAAATCTTCGCTGACTTTGGTATGGTCGCTCAAAGCAAAACCGGTCAGCCGGCAGAAGCAACAATCACTAAAGGAAGAACGCTTAGTGACTTTGTCAAAGAAAGCATGGGCGACGCTTACGAAGATGAAACAAAAAGAAGAGCTTTCGTTCGAGAGCTGATGAGACTGAACAAAGGTCTACAGACCGGAGTTCAGAAAAACGACAAAACTGTAAAAATGCCAGGCTATGGTGCTAACAGCTGGAAGGTGAACAACTTTGGCATGATGGAATGGTTGGGAAGTTTCTTGCCTTCCAGTACAAGACAAAGAGAGTACGCAAGATTTGTACAAACTACTCATTCGCTAAACGTTGTTGAGGCAGACGAGTATTTAGTCTGTCCTGTTATGATTTTCTCTTCTGTTGAAAAAATGGAAGAGTTCAATAAAGAGCTCATCTTAAAAGATGGCACCGTTCTTCAAAGAATGGAGCAAATCGAAACGCTTAGCAATGGGCATATCGTCGCGACTCGCTGGAATGACGGGATGCACTGGATCAGCAAAGAAGCTGCAAAAGCAGCAGGAGCCGGTACACTATGTATGGGTAGAACCATAAACCCAGATGGGATGCAGAAATTGGCTGAGCTACAAACAGAAGTAAACGAGAAAGGAAGCGTTTTCTTTCAAGCTCTTAAGGAATTCAAGAGTATGCTTAATGCCGAACTTAGACAAGAAGCGTATGAGTTGAAGTTTTTGCCTAAGCTTCCTAAAGCTCTTCAAGAGCTTGCCAGTAAGTTAAAAAAGCAAGTCACAAAAGATAATAGAAACAAGATGGGGATTCAATTCGAACTCGCATTGGGTTCTGTCTTCTCAAAGTACACCCAGAAGATGCTTGAAAAAGTGCCAAAAACACCTGACACTACTTTCAGCAAAGGGACCTATCTCATTCCCCAAAAGAATGAGTTTTCCCTTCCAGGTTCTTCTGTTGGTGTCTATTACAAAGACATCAAGTCGAAGAATAAAAAGAAGATGGTCGCAAAGATGATGGCTCATATCAAAAGCTTGGATTGGACCGGAAAGTGCAATCAAAAAGTAGAGCATGTAATCTTACTTCCAACAGGTAAAAAGACAATCTTTTCTCTCTTAGAAAGAACTAAGCTTGGCAAGACTTCATGGGGACACCAATTAACCATGTGGTATAAGAACTGGAACGGTTCTTTGTCATTAGACGCAAAAAAGAGACTTGCAGAAATTGGTATAACCGATGCTAAAAGTTATGCAGAATATATCAAAAGCATGATGTTGAAATGTCTAGAGCTTAAGTTTGGGACAACAGACATCCAAAAGATTGTGGCCAAAAAGACGAAGGGGTCCTTGGCAAATGAAGCTAGTCAGTATGTATTTAAAGAAATGGGTGCGGATTGGATTCAGTCACCTGAAGGAAAAGAAACTTTCGAACAAACCTTCGAAAGTATCTTCCAGGACTTGTTCAAGGGAAGATATTTCCAACCTGGTTTAGCAACGTTCATCACCCCGAATATCCACTGGGCTTTGAAGATGGTCAAAGATGAGATTGCTGTTGTTGTTCCTGTTCCTGAACACTTGAGAAAAGTGTACAAGAAAGGAACGAGATTGGAGATGCGGGCTGCTCGTTATCCAAGCAATACATCGGACAATCCTGTACATTGCTGGGGAAAGTGTAAGGAAAGCACTTTCGCTCGCGTAGCGTTGGATGTAGTCTTTAGACTCGTTGCTGACTGTGATGGTGATACCTTGACGTTTGTTGTTAAAGTTGGGGATCTTACTGAGCTGGAAGGCAAAGACCTTTTAACTCAGGAGTTGTGGAATGCTATAGTGGACATCTCCATCGAGAAAAAGCAAATTGTTAAGTCGATGATCGAAGATATTAAACCGATCAATGTGACCAAGACAATCACAGCCTTCTCAAGAAGATTGCCGCCAAAAATCCGAAAGATTGTCACGGATGCTCTGATTTACCCCAACCAGGCTCCTGTGGGTCCAGTTGCCAATCACATTCAAACTATATCCATCCTGGATATGATGACTGAAAGGTTAATGGTTATCCTAGGTGCACTCTTGCAAAATGTTATAGACACTCAAAAAAGTCTTAATGACTTTTATTGGTTGGTAAAGCACGATGAGATTACTGAAAATGTAGATCGGTTCTTGACGTTCCCATCACCTGACAAGTGGAAACGCTTGACAGTGCCAGAGCTAAAGAAAGTGTTGTTAAAGAATCCTTATGCTTGGTTGGGCCGCAAGTGTACATCTTACATGGGCTTCTCTCCTGAAGTGTTATTGCCTGTATGCATGAAGGAAGCTTTGATGTCTATTACTATTCCAGAACAAGGAACATTAGGGAAATTTGCGAAAGTAATGCTCCCTTTTGAAGCTGAAGACGAAAATGGAAACCACATCGGAGATGACGGAGTAGAACAAGAGTTCTGTATTCACTACGGATACTTTCAGTTCTTCAAAAATCACTCACCGTATATGCCATCAATTCCTGCGATTACCCACTGGATCAAATACCAAATTGGCTTCCCGGAAGGGTATAGCCAATCGGCAACGCCATGGCACAGTGACAGTCAAGGGAAATACACTCACTTTTGGAGAGCTCCTTATTGCAAAGAGCCTTCGATGGTTTCTAAGTATGCTACTGCAGGCTCTACAAGTATTGTATCAACTTGGTACGATACTGTAAAAGCATATGCAGAAGAAAGCTGGGAAGAGATCAAGGGTGAATCAAACTTTTGGTCCTTGAAAGGTACGGCGCTCACAAAAGAGCAAAAAGTCTATCTTAGCAAGTTTCCAGTGGGTGGGTTGAATGCCTATTCATCTTCAAATGTAAGCAAGGATATTTGTCAAGTCGTCGTTGAAAATTTCGTCGATGCTGCAAAAAACTTTGTCGTACTTGATCAAAGAACCAATAAGGTGAAAAACCTATTCAGTGAGCTGTTTAAAGTTGAGATCGACAATACTAACCGAGCTGAGGTGATCAGTGTCTTTCGAAAGATCGATGCTGCATTTTTCGAGCAGAGCGTGCTGCCTTTTGGTATAGATTGGCATCAAGACAAAAATGCGGAGCTAAGAAACAAATACGGTTCTCTTAAGAACTCGATATTAACTTCTTTAATACGTCGCGGCGCAGAGCAAAGTGACATTGATGAAGCTGTTCTTCGTGAAGCTGCACAGTGGTCTGCAATTAAGCGTAGACTTCAGTCAACCTTTGAGTTTTTTGCAGCTCAACTGTTGCCTAGTGCTTGCTCTGTTTGGACAAACACCTGTAAGGAGCTTGAAGGAGCTAAACGTGAGGAATGGGAGAATGTTTACAACTATCTTTCTATTGCCCATGGAGGACAAGCACTGTCTAAGTGTCCTTCGTGCTTTAGAGAATTCTTGAAGTGGAAAGGAGGTAAATCAGTTGCGATTACGACCGCGAGATTCTCTGATACGACCAAGTTCCTTCTGCAGCTTTCAAGTCTTCCAGGTAGAGTTCTGTATTACGGAATTCCAACAGAAAAACTTCCTGAGTGGCTCAAGAAACACATCGAAGTTCCAACGGCTTCTTATGAAGAAGTGGAGATTGATATGATGTCAGAGGACGATTATTTGATGGCTCCACTCGGCGAATCTTGGAATCCAGAAGAATCAGAAGAGTCATTTGACTTTGGCTTTGATTTTGACTTTGAACTCTAAGTTCTAAGTCTATCTTGCAGCTGACCTTAGTGGTGGTCCCCTTTTGGGGGCCATTGCTTTGGTCTTTTTTTATTTTTTATTTTTTTATTTTTTGTAACTCCGGGCTGCAGGCAGGGCAACTCACGGTGTGAGCCTTCGGGCTCGAACGGCGTAACCGCGAGGTGATCCGTTCTTGCATTTATCTTCGGATGAATACAAGCGCCCGTGCTGAAAGTGAACTCAAAGAGTTTCAGTACGTAATCAATTTTCTAGCAAAAGAGGTGTAAAAATGACTATGTCGTTTAATGAGTTGATGAAACAAGTGAAAACTGAGCAGCCCCAAGAGGTGTTCTCCATTTCGAATGGCGATTACGTTGTTGAAAGTTACAGTGCGAAAGCACAAGACACGACAGCACGTACATTGCCAGACGGAACAATTGTAGAGCCGCCAACCGTTCTCGGAAAAGTGTGTAAAACAATTGTGTTAAGTTTGTCTCTCCGAAAGATTAGTCTTGAAGAGCAGGCAGATGGTACGATGGAAGAGACAAAGAGCGATCAGAATGTAGTCGGTACTAAGCGAATTCTAGTTAGTAATGTATTGCAAATCAGAAAATTGTTTGTGAAAGATGGATCCCAGCTTGGCGTCGATGAAAATCGGCAACATATCCTGGTATTCAATCCGGAAACAAATAAGTTTGATGCGGAAAATCCCATTACTGAAGATTCAATTAAGATCGTCGAAGACAACGGGTTTAAAACGGCCCGAGTCACTGAAAGTGAGTTCTATTATCTGCGTTACTTAGCAAGAGCGCAGCAGAACCTCCCTTTGGAGCCAGGATACGAACTTTCTAGAGTCCGCAAGGAAGCTGGAAGAGGTCTATACTTCGTTACTGAAGGCGGCGAAGTTGCAATCACTGTTTAATTCCAACTAGAAAGTGTCACCCTCCTTCGGGAGGTGTGACCTTTTCAAAAAGTTTTTTTAAAAATACAAAAAGACCACAAGGGCACTACAAGCCCTGTGGTCCAAGGGAAACAAATGTTGGAAATGTCTTTGTTCTTTTGTTCAGTAGTGTTTAGTACCTGGTGTTGGCACTTTCTGGACTATTCTTAAATATGGAGAGAAAATGGAAGAAAATAAAAAACAAGAAGACAATTGGGTCGGCCCATTCGGTTGGGTCGCTGGCTGCTTAGGGTTGCTTTACTTTGTCTTTGATGTGAAAAGTGGTGGAGCTCTCTTCACTGTTCTTTATTGGGTGACATTCGGGTTTCTGGCCTGGATGTTAACGAAAAACGGCTTGATTTTGGCCTCCGTCCTGTTCGACAGAGCATATGCTTCGCAGAGTAGCTCTTCGATCAAGGATAAGATCGGGGAGATATTAGTAAAGGCGGCACAGAAAAATGTCGGCAATACTAATGGAGAGAATCCTGACCCAAGCGGGATGGATTATGAGGCGATGAAGGCAGAGCTTGAGAGACTTCGTGAAATCGAAAAAGCGCAGCAAGAACAAGCTGCATAAAATGTTCAAGGACGTATGAAACCGTGTCCTTCTTTAATTAGTAAATTACGGTCACCTTTCGTAAATCAGACAGTAGGTTGAGCCTCGTAGCTCCCTTTGTTGTGGTTGAGTAGGGTGAGTCAGGGAGTGAAATATTCTCCCTGGCTCTTTCGCTCTACAAATTTTATGGTGTTGAACTGCCTTCTCAGTTCTATTAATTTAATTAGACCAGATAGCGCAACGTAAAGTGGTTAACTATCTGCTTTTGAGTATGTACACTCAAGAGATACTCTAATTAAAAAATCCTTTAGGAAATGATGTAGTACATTACTGATCAAACATTTCCTTTGATTACGCCCTTTCAGTTAATAAAGGTCAGAAGGTTCCAACGTAATCATAAAGACAGTACAATATCGTCTACACCAATGTAGACGGTAGAGTAAAATAGACACGATATAGAGTTGGAGTGTTTGTTTTATTCATGTAAAGAAATGTGTGGAAAGCATTTACTGTTGTAGGTTTCAGTCTCAGCCTAGGTGGGACATAAGAAACTAGATCAAGGGGGTATTTATTTTGTTTGGCCGCAAAATAAATCCAATCCAGTGTCAGCGCTATCGCACTGGATCTCAGTTCCCTTTAATAACTGAGGACTGGGGGCATAGAAGGAAGCATCAAAAAACCAAATTAAATGCTTTGCCCTGCGCATGTAAGTCTGCTGCTTCTTTGCAATTTTGTTTTACAATTTTGCAACGCAGTCAACACTACTACTACCGCCGCATGAATTCTCGCGGGCCATCGAACATAAAGTTCAGGAAGTCCTTGAATTAAGCGGAGATGCAAAAAACCTTCTTAAAAAAGAGAGTCAATAGACAGCCAAATCATATCGATTAGCGCTGTGAGACTCTCTTAAACCTGGTCAGGAACTTCCTTGTTCCTCTGATGAAGATCTTTAAAATCCTAAGATCTCAGTGCTTTGAAAAAAGCCAGGACTGAATATGACAGTCGAAACCAGAAGGTAAAAACCAAAACCCAAAATCAACCAAAAAATATAAGGAAAAATATCATGTTGAATTTTTTAGAAAGAGAAGCCCTTGAATGGGCAAACAACGAAGCCAAAGTCCGAATGGAAGAAGATCAAGGCCGTACACCAGAGACTGCAGAGTTTCAACTTTCAATCCAGACGATTGAGATGTTGATCCAGGAGACACAGAAGTCATGTTTTCTCACTGTTTTCTACAACGATAAAGATGGAAATCAACAATCTTTCATTTTGGAAGCTGATGGTGATGTCATGTGGATGACGCCTGAAGAAGCTGAAATGGCTGCAAACCAAATTCTGGCTGATGATCCTGAGTTAACAGTAAATGTTACCAACATTGACGAAGAGGTGTAATGATGGAGTGGATAACAATTGGAATTTTTGCAGTAGGCTTATTTGCTTTTACAGTAGGTCATCTTGGCTGTTACTTCGCAATGGAAAAAATGGAACCCGAATTCAAAACCTACCGCAAAGTTGCAAGATTGAATATAGGCGTTAAGCTCGTCGGTCTTGCATGGTATATTCTTGGA
>Ga0209929_1000809_pt1 | contig 11389 bp, 13 predicted proteins | sample SalPon2_C_H2O_MG_2_FD_185731 | JGI IMG/M metagenome (GOLD analysis project Ga0209929, IMG submission 185731) | Salt pond water microbial communities from South San Francisco under conditions of wetland restoration - Salt Pond MetaG SF2_C_H2O_MG... ... | reverse complement strand
GCTCTTGGTTATGCGCTTACAAGTTGAGCCACCACAAAGCGCCTTAGTCGATCCTCTTGGTGTTCCATTATAGCCTTCGCTTATGATCACATTCGTTTCCGGATCAACGATCACAGCGCCAACTTTTCTACGAGGACAAGGAGAGCTTGAAGCGATCAGATCACATTGCTTGATTCTGACTTGCAGATGTTTAGCCTTCATAAACACCGCTTGCAAAGTTCATCGGCGTGTCGACAAACTTAAGGTTTTTTTTTCCCAACAATAATCTCATTTGAGCTTCTAGTCTCGCATTTGATTCCATGAGTTGATTGAGCTTGGTATTAATATCATTCAACTGACTATCAACTTGAACACTCTTGGTTTCAAGTGTAGCAATCTGTTGTTTCATCCGACCAAGCTCTTCACTCTTCTGAGCTTTGTCTTTGGTAGTCGAGAACCAAAAAGCTGCTAAAGCTAAAAGTGTCCCGATGTCTATTGGATTCATGCTGTCCATAATTACTTCCTTATGAAAAAGAGTGTTGTTGCTGAAGCTGACACAATAGCAAGACCACCGGCAACATATAGAAGTATTTTATTATATCTTTCCGCTTCGCTCAATGCTGTTTCAGTTTGCTTTAAACGATGCTCATAAGCTTGGATCAATTCAACCTGACTAGATTCGCGATTGATCGCGATGTCTAGCTGAGTCTTCATTCCACTCATACACTCTTTGACAGACTCTTCAATGGCCCACTGACAAAGATCCGTTGATCCTTCAAGCGCTCCTTTGAGTCTCACAAAGTCATAAACTGACAGCCCCATCTTGATCGTTTTGATCTCATCACCGGGCTTTAACTTCTCGCCTTGAATGATGGGAATACCTTTGCCAAGCCATATGCTAGTTGGAGGTATGTCACTTAACGGAGCAAGCGGACTCAGGAAGACAATTAAAGATAAAAAAAAACTCATAGCTCAATCCTCGCAAGTGATTGCTTTGAAGTTCTCAAGCGCTTTTCTCGTCTGATCATCACAGACTTTTTGGCAATCAATCACAGCATCACCAACTTTGGTGATCTTGCATTCTGTTAGCTTTTGATTCAGCTTCAACGCTTTCTCTGTCGCTTCATGCTCTTTGACAATGTAGTCAGCACAAACAACAGCTGGATCTTGATGGCCGAACATGTAGCCAACGACCAAAGCTAAAACGATACAAGCGCAAGCGATGACGTAGGAAATTGAATCTCGGTTTGTTAATAGTTGTTCAATCATTTGGAATCTCAATTATTCTAAGCTCAGGTAAAGCAATAGCATTTGTTGCTGTTGTCGTATCTCCGATAGTTCCGCTCATTGAAACAACTCGCGGAATCAAAGAAATGCTTGTCGTTATAGCAGAAGAGGGAATAAACAGTTTACAAGCGTTTCGACACATATTCAGATTCTCAACTTGTGAGTATTTACCTTGCTCTCCGTGATAGCTAGTACCATCCCAAAATTGAATTTTTATCATGTTTGTTGCGTTTTGAGTCGTAAAATAATAGTCACTTAAGAACTGCGCTTCAATTCGCCAACTGGATTGATCATGTAAAACAATATAGCCACCGCTAACAGTAGCGCTTGTTTTTGTTGGAGTACTGGAAATACTAAATGTACTACCTACTCCTACCGTCGAGTATGTGGGTACTGTTATAGATGCAACATCAGCTTTAATATGTGCTCGTCTGTGTGCTAAATATGTCATATAAATATCCCCGCTAACTGACTTTTTAAATCATAATTCCAAGTTCCTGCCGATCTAAATACTAGCGAAACGTTAACGCGGGCTGAATCAAGGACTAGACCGAAAGCCATCTCATCTGAGTTTGATTGCTGTGATCTATTGTTACCTGCATTTTGATCGTTAAGCGCTTCTGAAAAACCATATCTAAATATGTTTAATACTGATGGTGTGCCTTGTGTTGCAAGATCACAAAAAGCTAATGATCTTGGGTGATTAGGGATAACGCAATCACTAGAAACAGAGCAAGCGCCAACCGCAGTGTCAAAATCAATTTGCCAATCTACGGTCGAAGTGCCTGTCGTATGTGTATTTGCAGTTTGGGTCACTGTTGAATAGCCACCATAAAGAACTGCATTCGTACTACTTGGATCGTAACTCATGCTTCAATCTCAACTATAAATAAATGAAAACCTATGTTTATATCACAGCTATTAGAACCTAGCTGACTAAGTCTAATACTTATATCATGACTTGGTTGGCTAATAATCAGTTGCCCCATTTCGACCCCCGATTGATCCGGATACGCTGTTTGAGTTGGTAGCATTCGACAACTCATTGCGCCTTGAGCTTGAGTCATAGTCGAACTAGTTGACTCATTGTAAAAGTCTAGTTGAACATCACTTGTTTTGATTGACCGTTCTAAATCTGGCTCGATTCGGATATAATAATCAAAACTACTTGATAATGATATTACTCCGGCAGCTGTGATACTCACACTATCACCACCTGTAGTGGTCTTTGTTGGAAGCTTTATTTTATCACCATTAACCGCGCCTGTTTGAGTTCCATCAGCGTTTAACTGTATCATTCTAGTCACCGCGTTTCGTCTGCTTAAATATGACATAGCGAAGTCCTTAAATGATTAGCCAATTTGTGCCGTCTGAAATAATAGTTAGGCTTTGATATTGAACATTAATATCATAAGTCTGTGTACCATCTATCGTTTCAGTGCTATTTGCATCCACTGTGAGTGTATATGCAGAGCTTAGGTTTTTAATTATGTATTTGAAGCCTGAGCCTGCTGTGCTTGCACTTGGCAAATTAACGTTAATGTCTGCGCTAGGTGTTAGAATATAAGCGCGTTCTGAGCCTGCTGTGCTTGATATAGTATAGTCAGAGGATGGGCTTGCGCTTGTTAATGGAGTGTTTGAAGCTGTTGTGGCCTCTGCTCCCCAAGATGTCGTTGCATGATCGTAAGTCAGAACATAATTATCTATACTTGAGCTTGCTGTAAAGCTTACATCACTCAAATCATTCAAACTCTCACTTGTGATGCCTGTTAGATAGCCAGCATCATTAGTGAGAACGCTTACATTATCACCGCTTGCTACATAGTTAGCATCATTAGTGAGAACGCTTACATTATCACCGCTTGATAGATAGCTTAGATCATCATTAAAAGAGCTAAGTGCTATCGAGCTGAGCGCAGTGCTTACACTTTGATTAGATGCATTGCCTAAGAAGATCTTGTCTTGGTCAAGATTGGGTGTAGCATTAGAACGTCCTGCACCACCCACTTTAATAATCCCTGCACTAGCATCAGCTCTTACTACTCTGCCAATGTTTTGAATCAAATTGCTTTCGCCTGATGGCGCTGAATTGGTCAAAGCTCCAGCTGTGGTCGCTGAAACGAAGACTGTGTCATTAGCAGATAAAGAATAGGTTGTGGTGTTATAATCTGTGAGATTGCCAAAGGTGATGATCTGGACTTCTGCTTGATCATTGGCATTTGCGAGCGCTAAACCGAAAGCAGGCATTGTTAAAGCTGAGTTAGCTTGAGCAAGCTTGACTTCTGGAACTGTTCCACTGACTCCGCTGATATAAACAGCTTGTCCTTTAGTGATTGCGCTTCCTTGATTGTTCTTAGCTTTAAATCTAATCGCTCCATTCATGTCACCATGATAAGTGATAAAGCGAGTTGCTTCAGCGCCAATGGTTCTTGTTGCATCAGCATCTGCTAAGATGTCACCGCTTGTTGTGATTGTGCCAACATTGATTGCGTTTGTTGTTGTTGCGCCTCGTGTTGTGACATCGTCGAGAGTATCACTTGATGTTGCTGTGATGTTTATCAGTTGTGATCCATCAACAGCTGGCAAGCCAGCAATACCGCTAACATCTTCAAGAATTACAAGATCACCTGTTGCCGTACCATGATCTTCGGTTGCCGCTGTGCCAAGTCCAAGACTTGTTCTGACTGTTGCACCGCTTTCAAGTACAAAAGTTGAACCGTTGCCAACGATGAAACCGCTGTCAGTGGTGGCAAGGCTGGCAATGTCTGTCAATTGCGCATCATACGCTTGAACATTTGAACCGATAGCCACACCAAGATTTGTTCTTGCTGTGCTTGCGTTGTTTAAGTCACTAAGGTTGTTTGACACTTGCAAGAAATCAGTGCTTGCACTTGTCGCAGCGCTTCCAAGACCAAGATTTGTTCTTGCTGTTGCTACGTTGTTCAAGTCGCTTAGATTGTTAGCAATCGCAAGTTTGGTTGAATCTGTTGCTGATATATTAGTCAACAGTGAACCATCGACCGCTGGAAGCTTCGCAACGCTTCCAACATCTTGAAGAACAACAACATCACCGATGTCAGTTCCTGTGTCCACTGTTGCCGCAGTACCAAGACCAAGATTTGTTCTTGCTGTTGCTACGTTGTTCAAGTCGCTCAGATTGTTTGATACTTGCAAAAAGTCGGTGCTTGCACTTGTCGCAGCTGTACCAAGTCCAAGATTCGTTCTTGCTGTGCTTGCGTTGTCAAGATCACTCAAGTTGTTTGTTGTGATTAAAACATTGGTCGGTTCAGTGTTGTCAATCTTATCAATCTTGCTGTTTGTGATTGAGCCACCCATGTCTTCATTGATGAGCAAGCTGTCGTTTTTGTCCCAAGTTTTACCGTAGATTGTGCCACCTGTTGAAATCTTATAATAATCACCTTTTTCAGCGTTTGCTAAACTTGGCAAGCCTGTTGTTGCGTTGAATGTTCCGATATATTGGAGGCCACCTGTCACGTTGATAGTTGTGAAACTCAGTGAACCATTACCATCAGTTTTCAATACTTGATCAGCACTACCATCTAAAGTTGGCAAGCTGTACTCAGTACCAACAGTAACTCCACCAACTGTGATTGCGTTTGTTGTTGTTGCGCCTCTTGAAGTGACATCATCAAGATTGTCAGTTCCGGCTCCGGCTGAGCTTGCGAATCCAAAAGATTTAATTGCCATTGTTCACTCCTTATTTATTGAAGCCAGCTGTGATTGTGAAGGTATCACCAGCGGCCGCTTTAGCATAAGCGATTGATGTGACCAAGTGTCCATCAGCAAGACCTTGAATATCTGCTGCGCCACCGCCTTGAATGGGAACAACTCCATCTGTATTTGTCTTTCCATCTGTTGGAGTATCAGCAGCCCTAAGCATATAATGTGCTTCGAGTGTTGTGCTCCCATTACGGATTTCTAAATACGCAAACTTAAGACCATCAGCAAAAGCAGTTTTAGTGATCGGATCAACAAAGTCGCTTGATGTTAATGTGTGCCAATTTGTATCTGCCACTGCTGTCGCTGAATAACCGCCAAAGTATTGACCGGCTGAAATAGGATTCTGAACTCCAAGTTTACTCATTTGTTTTTTCCTTTGTTTCCTTGATTTGTGGTTGACGCTTGGCCATGACATTCGCGCCGGCATAGATAAAGAATAGTGTATCAATCAATCCTAGAACTTCAGTGTGTGCTTTGTCTAGCAAAGCAAGAGTGAAGCAACAGGCAAGAGCAGCATAAAAAGCTAAAGCTTTTCGACCGCCGGCTTTGTCGGTCATCGTTTGATTATTCATCGAAGTCCTCACCTAAGAGTCTATAGACATGAGCAAACTCTGTGAACTTACGCTGGCGCTTGATGACTCCCTCGCCATATTCGCCATCGCCAAGTGTGCCATGTGCGTTCCCTTCGATAGTCGTGATATAGCCTTCATTGATTGTTGAGTTATCAATGCAAAGAGTTATGTGATCACCTTGAAGGGCTCGCTTGCTACTATACACAACGACAATATCACCCGGTTGAACTTTACCATGTTCAATACACCGGCTTGTCTTAGACCAATTCTGATATAGTCGATAACAGCTAGGGAAGATCTTCTGACGAATTGGGAACTTGACAGCTGTATGACAGAAAGCAGCAAAAAAACCACACCAAGCATATTGACCATTTTTTGAATAGTCAGCTTGCCAAGACCAGCCGGATCCCTCTCTACTCTTGCAATAAGTGTCAACTCTTGAATCCGGATCAATCACAACGCGCTCCCACTCTGCATACGCACGATCAAGAGCTTGTCGAGTCTGTGGAGACAAAGCCGGAGTTGTATGTTTTTGAGTATAAGCATTTGTGTCAAGTTGCTCTAAGTCGAGTCTCGCTTGATTCAATGCTCGTTCACTGCGTCTTAAGTCGTGCTTTAGATCGTCTAATTGTTGCTCAAGTTCTGCTTTCGTTGGCATTATGAAAACTCCTGCGCTTCGGTCGTTGTGTTGATGATGTCGCTTGAATTAGCAAGGTAAGCATCCGCTTTATGATCAGCGCTTGCATTTGAATAAGTTGTTGGCTCAAGTGTGCCACCTGTTGAAGTTATACCATGAGCACCTGTAAAAGTGATATACGTTCCTGAGATTGCTTGGATCTCAAGCCCTGTGATTGCGTTGTCATGGTCACCTTTGGGAACATAGTCAACAACATCACCAACTTTGAAGAAGCTGTTGTCAGCTGTGCCATAAATATCATTGAACACTGTCACGCTTGTTGTCGTGTCAATGACTTCAACTTCTGCGCTTGCGTTCCAAGCTACCGGAGCAAGACCTGTTGTGATGATCTCAAGTTCACAGCCTTCACTCATTAGCTCTTGATGAATTGATCTAACCATTCCAATCCCATTTGTGACTCCATAACTGTCTGAATATCCACGCAGATGAGGACTACTCACTGAAACATAAGAGCCAACATCCAAGAAGATGCTTGGACCGGAACCGATTGAACCTCTCCAAAGTCTTAGCGGATTGCTTAAGATGTTGAAGATTCTGTTTGAAGTTGGAAGGAAGCGAGCAAAACGATCACCAGCAAAGCGCCCAACATCAGCGCTATTCACTCCGGGAAGTGATAAAGTGATCTTGCTAGATTCGCCACCATAACGATTGATTGCTTCTTGATTGTTGAAGACTACTTCGCTCAAGTATTTGTCTTCTTCAGGTGCATAGTCAAACTCATATTTGATTTGAGTCACAATGTCATCATAGATGTCCCAAGTCGGTGGAGTATCTGCAAGCCAATCACCACTGTTGATTGTTGTGCTGACATCCGCTTCACGTTCTTGGCCTATGGCCTGCAAAGTTATCTTACTTCTTCCTGTTGTCTCATCACGCTTCATAATCAAAACAGCGCCAACAAGTTTGAGTAAGCTTTCAAAAGTTCCTCTAAGGTCTTCACCACTGCCGGCAAAGGTACTCGACAAAGTGAATGGACAGCTTGAACCGATAGCCAAAAAGCTTTGCTCGTCTATATCATCAGAATGGATATTGAAGCCCATGCTTAAAACATCATAATCACCATTGATTGAACCACCGCCACCGCTTTCGAGTAGTTTCAACATAACGCTGCCAACATCTTCACGAGTTAGGGAAGCCCCCTTGAAGATCAAAGTCCGTTCTTTGTCGGTCCAATCTCCAAAGCTCACATTGTTGGAGAAGTCATTGGTGTCGCTAATATGGATTAAATATCCAATATCTGAACCGCCAAAAGTCGCTGTGGTTTGGTGAGTTGCTTTGAATGATTGTGTCTTTACTTGATCGCTTGATCGCTCGTAATATGAAACAATGACATCATATTCAACGCCAGCTGTGGCGCTCGTTGGTAAGCCAAGTGAGTTTTCAACAAGAATGGCTGACTCATATAATTGATAATAGGCTTTAGCAACATCACGAAGTTGAGCGCTTGCGCCCACTGTTCTTGAAGTCGTTGTCACTGAACGAGCATATCCAAGATCACCTTGAGTTGGTGAGTTCAAGAATGGATCATCACCCTCTCCAATATCAATCGGATAGCTCAACCGGCTTAGATCATCTAATTGATAATTAGTTCCTGAGCTTGTCCACTGTTGGATTGATCTTGTTAAATATGTCTCTGATTGTCTTCTCGAATACCTGCGGAATCTGTTGTAGTGAGTCCAAAAGATAAGAGAACTTGAGAAAGGACTATTGCTGAGTTTAGTCACTCTGATTGTCTTGTCTGGATTTAATCTCCATTTATTGAATCCACCGCTAAGACCTTGAGTTGAGCTTGGTCCATCTGAATCAAGAGTGTCGTTGATTACGTCAGGCCACCGCTTAACTTCATCATTACCAAGCTCATGTTGCTTAATCTCATGCAAGGGAAGCTTCACTTCAAAAGTCGCTGTGCTAGTGATCTCACTTCCGTTCAAAGCATTGCTGGGAGTTGAATCTGCATTGACTTCATAGCCCGGAATACTAGCATTGTAAGTCAAGCTTGTTGGGAATACACAATCACTATCAAGAGCGCTGTCAGTTGATCTTTTAAACTTTGGATAGCGTGGATGTTCATATGAATAATCATCACGATCTTGGCCACTTGGAAGTGAAGTGTCAAAGTCGTCTAGCCAATTCTCATATGATCGCTCAATGGGAACTTCAACTTGGAAGGTGTTGGCTGTGATTGATGAACTTGTATCTGTGAACAAACGCAAGGTATTTCCATCGGCTGTAAAATTCAAGCTTTGAGCATATTCAAGAGCGCTTCCAAACTGTCCATCAAAGTAATGATAATCTTGGAGAAGTTGAGTCTGATTGATCTTATCGCTTATCTCTGAATCAATAAGAGCAGTTAAAGGAACGATTGACAAAGCAACAGTGTCACCATCTTCAATATTGGGACTCTGTTCAATGAAGCCATTAATGATTTCAACATAATCGCTTGTTGTTCCATCAGCATATCTATGAGCAGCAAAAAGCTTTGCTCGCCTACCTCTAAAAGTCGTGATCTCGGTTGTGACTTCGGGAACAAAAGACCCCTCAAGATCTACAGAGTGACTTTGTTGAGTTGTGTCACCAACTGCACGATCAGAAACAAAAAGCCTATTGGTCAAGTAAGTTGTGACTCTTACAGTTTCAGAACCAACATGAAACAATCTTGGATAAGTCAGTGAACCAAGATTCTGATCAATGTTGAAGATAGTTGCTGTTCTGTTTGCTGTGCTTGTGAGTTGTGTCCTTGTGCTTGCGCTTCTTGCACCGCATCGACCAAAGATAATTCCCGGATCTCCAAGATCAGCCTTTTTGTCAATTTGTAAGGTAATACTCAACGGACTATATTGAGCAATCCCACCGGCCGGATCAACCGAAGCGCTAAAAGCACCAACTGAGATTATCCCTTGCCTGTCAATATATGGAATTGATGTTGCAATGTTGGCTTCCAAGTTGGATGAACTTGGTGGAGTATTGCTATGATAACGATACTCAAGGCCACTTACTTGTAGCGCAAAAACTCGTCTGCCTAGTTCGCTTGAAATACTCATGGAGTCACCTCTGGAATCAGAATATCATAAACATGAATTGTGGCAGGCAACAACAGATTTGCTTGAACAGATATATTTAACAATTCACCACGATTGGCGCTTGGTACATATAAAGGTCTTGGTGGATCATAAGTTGTGTTTGTTGGTGCATCAATAAGTGTGGTCCCCGTGAAGGCTGTGCTTAGTGTGTCTCGTGTATTATCCAAGTCTGTCCCCTCAAGGAAAGTCACCCCATAATCAAGAACGGTTCCTGTATAAGCATTGAAGCCGGTGTCTCTCAATCTTAATCTTAGATAAACATTACCAAACTCAAAGTTGCTTGCTCTGTATTGAATAATGACAGCCAAGTGAGAACTTAACGGAGTCGATTGATATAATATGTTATAAGTGTTTGATGTTGTGATTGATCCGCTTATTCCATATCCAAAGTTGATCATACCACCGATGGCCGGTAAGACTTGTTGCCCAACATGATAATGAGCTTCACCCAAAAACTTACAGTTTGTTAATTGAGCTAGAGCATTAGCCATTTGGCCAACTGTGCCACCAAAAACAATTTCATTATTATGGCATGACTCGACAGCTGGCAGTTTTGCAAAGGCTGTTGGAATAAGCATTTTAGACTCCTATGATTGACAAGCCTTTTATATACATTGCTGAATCTGTTTGCTTGTAGTTTTGGCTTAATAAAGTCTCTGTGTTTGAAGCAGTGTTCTCAAGTCCTACTTTATACATTGAGACATTGAATTGATTACTCAGATCACTTTCTTGGATTCTTAGTGTCAAGCCAAAGCTATTCCATCCGTTTTGAATAGGTGTCAGCTTATATCCAAAGATGTCGTATGATTTACCTGAGACATAGTTTTCAATATTGATAAAAACATCAATGTCTAAATCAATTTGATTCATGCCAGCAAACAAAGCAACATTTGAGAACATCACTTGTTGATCGAATATCCCAAGACCAACAGGAGCATTATGACCGGTCATGGTGTTTGAGCATCCCGACCAATTAAAAAGAGTTCTCCCACGCTTCCGCAAGATCTCAATGTTATTTAGTGTCTGAACTCCAAAGCGAGCAGGCAAAGGCAGATCAGCGCCAAGTCTTGAAGCGCCAACAGGGATGAACTCATCATCACCTTGCTCAAGCGCTCCGGTGGCCAATGGTGAAGTTAATGGCGACCACCGACCAGAGACAGAGGATACTTCAACATAGTTTGAAGCGATGGCTGTCACATAGAACTTGCATATACAATAGAGTTCATCTTCGGTCGCTGTGATGTTTACTGTCAACTCATCAAAAGCAGAAGCATATCTTGAACTATCTGTCACAGTTGTTGAAGCAGTGTAGCTATTCGCAGACAGAGGAAAGTAGACCTCAACTTCTACACTTGCAAGCGCTTTAGTTGTGAACGCTGCCACTCTAAACTTGAATGTGTTGTGAATGTTGCTTGGTCTTGGGATATACCATTCACACACTTGAACTTTGGTTGATGAGCTTATTCTTAAAACTTCAGCATCCCATAGTTGAGCCACAACATCATGACAACCGCCATTGGCGAAAGCATAATTTTGAAGATCACCAAGTCTTGATGCTTCGGTTGTTCTGATCGTTTGACTTGCTGAGACTCGACCTGGATCAACAAGTTGAGGACTACTTGAAAAGGTATTGCTCATAAGTGTTCAAGCTCCATGTTCACAGGCACACGTCTTCGGAGTCGTGTTGGATAAGCAAGATCATAATTGGCAGTGAGTAGACTTGCTCTGACTCTGCCTTGATCTCCATTATCTTCGCTCGTATAAAGCAGATCATAAGCTGATTGACTCCCTACTATTTGAGCAGTTCTAAGCGCTCGTCTTGAATCTCCCCAACCTTGATAAAAGTTGATTCTTTCACCCGGACCGACCAAAGGGATAAAGCGCTCTGTAAAGTGTCGATAATCGTCTACTTGATCAAGCAACGCATCAACATCAAAATTAAGGTTTGATACAACATAGCTTCCAATAAAGTTTGCGACATATCCCCCACCAATCTTCCTTCTGCTTTGGCCTAAGTTCTCCACTCTTAGATG
>Ga0209929_1000804_pt1 | contig 11454 bp, 6 predicted proteins | sample SalPon2_C_H2O_MG_2_FD_185731 | JGI IMG/M metagenome (GOLD analysis project Ga0209929, IMG submission 185731) | Salt pond water microbial communities from South San Francisco under conditions of wetland restoration - Salt Pond MetaG SF2_C_H2O_MG... ... | reverse complement strand
ACAAGAGGTTGTCCACTTACAGCTCCTGAATTTTCTGTGCCAGGATCCATTGGTTGAGGTTCTGCAGGAACAGGAAGTAAAACATCAATATCTTTTACACCAAGTGCCTGATACATTCGTCTGTATGCCTCATACATGTTGTGTGAAGCAGGGTCAGCTTGAGCTAATTGTAATTGTGTTTGTGCCAACGTAACACGTTGTGCCATAGAAAAGATGTTTGGATCAGATACTGGAATAATATCAATATCTTTTGAAAAGTCAGATTGTTTTAAACCTTGTATTTGATCAGTGCCTACTTCATAGGGATACTGTGGATCTAACGATTCTGAAAAAATCTTAGCTAATAATTTAAATTCTATTTTTTGTGCGTAGTGTAGTCTTTTATGAATAGCACTCATGACTCGCGCACCACGTTCCATTAACGCCATTGTTGTTCCAACAGGTGCTCCTGCTTGAGCTGCGTCTCCTACTTTTTGATCAGCAACAGCAGCAAATCTAGATCCTGCTTCTACACAAAAACCTAGTAGTTGAAATAAGGTACCGCTTGGTTCTTTGTAAGGTAAAGGAACTAATCCTTCTCGTAAACTTCCGCCAGGTGCATCTACATCTCTAAACTCTCCTGGTTGTAAAGGAGTATCATCATCGGCAACTCTCAGTCCTCTAGCTTTAAAACCAGCAGGTAAGTTTGATAATGTTCCTGCATCTAATAATTGTCTAAGAGCAGCAGTTGCTGTTCTTGATAAACCACCCAGCATGTGAATAAGACCAAAGCCATAAAAACTAAAACCAGGTAAAAATTTGTAGTGAACAAAATACTGACGTTTTTTCTGTCTATCATCTTGTTCATCGTAGTTTCTATATATGGATAAAATATTTGATGAGCCTTCATCAATTGTTACAATGTAAGGAACTTTAATTCCATCTTCACTGTCAATACCTTCAATATTTAAGTCTACATGCATCTCTAATAATTGATAGTCTTCATCATGATAACTTTTTCTAATACCAGAAAGTTTTGCTTCTTCTTCTTGCAGTGCTGTTTGATTATCAATAACAGATAGATTTACATCTCTATACATTCCAGCTACTTGCATTTTTGTTATATCATTTTTTGTTCTTCTAATAACGTGTGTTACTCTTTCACAAGAAGGAAAGTCTGTTGTTTGATAAGGTACATACAAATCATCACTTGGTACAAATTTAGAAACCGCTCTTCCTAATCCATCATCGTAGTAAACTTTTTTAAAAGCAGAACCTGATAGTGGTAAATAAAATAATAATGAATCCATATCTGGATCGTATTCTTCCATCTCATACGTAATCTGATAGTTCATAAAATCTTTGATACGTTGAGCTTGTTCTTCTTTTTGTGTTGAAGTGTTTCCTAAAATCTGTGTATTTACAGGGCCACCACTTGGTAATAATTCTTTATACGCTTGTGCTTGAAATTGTGTAATTGCTTCGGACAACATAGGATGTGTCACGGAACTCGCACCTTGGAAAGGTTGTGATCTTTCTGTGTATTTAAATCCAAGAAGATCTAATCCTTTTTTATATGTTTCTTCCCAGTCTTTTCTTGATGCTTTGTCATCTTCAAATGCTTGACGTAACTCACTAGATATAAGGCTAAGCGTATCTTCATCTAAAACTTCTGCAATGTTCATGTCAAAAGAAGAAGTAATAACTTGTTCTTGCTCACCAATAATAGCAGAACCATCTTCCATCATTTCAACATTAGGTGCTAGATCATCAGCGAAAGCGTTGCCTTCTATCTCCACCATTTGTTCAATAGCTTGTTCCTGTTCTGGTATAAATCCTATTGGTTTTTCTACTGCCATTATGCTGCCTCAAATATATCAATTATTTCTGGAGTATACACCATTCCTCCATCTTTTCTATGAGTTTTATGTGGTAGTAGCATCTCTGGTGTTAATTTAATAGCAAAAACTTTACCCACACCGTCAACCTCAATAATCTTAAATTCAGAGTTATTTTCTTTAGCCGCACGTTTTAGTGACTTTTCTAAACTTGACGTGTAGTGTTTGCCTTTAGTATCAACACTATCTGGTCCTCCGTAGAACTCTTCAACACCGATACCTTTTAATTTTTCGCCTTTTTCTTTTGCTGCTTGTCTTTCCGCTAAAGAAGTATTTGTGCCCCCTCTATTTAAACCAGCGCTGGCATAACGGTTTTTTATGAGATCAGCAGGAGATACAGCATACCATTCCGCAGCGCCGTCTACTTTGTCCATAAACAATCGCTGAGCCGCTTCTGTTAAATCTCTTTTGACTAATATATCGCCCCACTCTTCTCTGTTCTTAAATGGTACGTTCGGGAATAATTGTTTCATCGCACCTTCACTCAATCCAATATTTAATTCTTCCAGCATTTTCTTTTCTTTCGCAATAGCGATGTTCATTGCTTTAATAGCTTCATCACTTGGTGCAGGACCACCTTTTGCTACCACATCAATCGCTACTTTGTTTTTCTGAAACTCATCAACAAAGCTTTGCATTTCTTCTGCTGTGTTAAACATAGGTCTAAAGATCGTTTCATTTTTTGTATAAAAATCTAATACTTCAGGCTCTACATTTCTTGCACTACCTGAGTATCGTGTTCGTTCTGCGGCAAGAGCTCCTGCTCTTCTCTCTTTTGGTAAATCAAGAATAGAACCTAATTGCTCACGTAACTCATTTTCTAGTTCTTTTGCTTGTTGTAAAATATCTGATTGTATCTCATCAGCAAACGTTACCACAACTTTCTTTCCTTTTGTTGCGGCTTCCATTTCACCCAACCTAACACTGTCATCTTGTATTTTACTTCTAAATTGTCGTATCTGATTAGCAAGTGGCATATCAATATCTTCTAAAAACGTCATTCGTGAATCAATAGTTTCTCGAATCATTCTTGCATTCATCTCATCCGTTGGTGTTAGATCACCATCTAGTGCCCTTCGCATTTTTTCATACGCTGATGCTTCTAATCCTGCTAACTGATTTTTTAACTTTTGTTGATTACGCTTGAGTGTTCTGATCATAGCAGGATCAACAGTTGCTGCGATTCCTTGTTTTGTTTTCTCTACAGGTAATGTTGCATTACGGTCCGTGAGCCGCGACCAACCGATCACGTACCTCTCAGTAAAGTCATGAGACGATCGAGGTAAACTATCAGGATCTTGTGGTATATACTTTGGATCAAGATACAATACAGATTCTCTATAACTTCCTGGTATCTCTCCACCTTCTTTATAACTGGTATAAATAGCAGGTTTATCACCATTATAATCTACAGTTCCATATGTAATAGAATCTACTTTACGCATTGGTGCTTGACGCACAATCTTCAGCATATCTTCTTTTACTAATGGTGTTTTATTTTTTGTAGCAATAGCTAGATAGTTATCGAGAATATTATCCTCTATTTCTTTTTTAGAAATTTGTTTGCTTTGTAAAAATTTATAAAAGTCTTCAGTGCTGTTAAATGTCTTTGGCGTGTTAGGGTCCATGAGCCGTGCTTCGAGGCCTGAGTAAAATGCTGACTCACTTGTTTCTGGTGAATCAATAATTGTCTTTGGTGTGCTTAGAAAATCAAGATCCTCTTGTATTTTTTTTGTTACTTCTTCTTCACTGCCTAACTTGCCTTCAATATCTTTTAAAATCTTTTTGTCATTTTTTGATAGTGAGGGCTGATCAAGAATCTTTATTTTATCAACATTACCAATTGCCCATAGAGGAGCTTTACCAACAAGACCTGCTAACTGTATTTGTTCAGGGCTATCTGTTACCACATCGCTTTCCTCAAATATATCAGTCGCGAGTCCTGGCTCACCGCCCATGGCTAAATTATCTACACGCATATCAGCAGGAATCTTATCTCCTACATTTAAATTTATTTCTAAACCGTTATCTACAAAAGGTGCTTGGTTAATTAATCCAAATTCTTTATCTATCATATACTGTTCGTTTGCTGCTTTGTCTTTTGCATCCTCTGCTATATATTCAGGAGTCATTGTAACCATATCATAAGGTTGTTCTTCTGTCTTTGCATCAACAAAAGCTGATGCGATTGATTGACTTAATCTATTATTAGTTAAAAAATCCATAGCTGCTCCTGGTGCCTTAGCTATTTTTGTGTCTTTTGCAAAATCACCAAGGTCACTGAGATACTCTCCTACTTTTCTATTAAAAGGTAATCTCTCATAACGTTCTTTTTCTGCAGCAGTTTCTTCGTTTATTTTTCTTGTTCGTTCCATTGATTCTTCATCAGTCATAGGTTCATTTATTAAACCTAAGCTGTCTAGTAAATACTCAGTTTGAGCTGTATCAAGAGGGTCGGGAAACTCACCTGTTTTATTTGTTATTTCAGCAACTAATCCTGGATTATTTATAACAACAGTACCGTCTTGCATATTGTAATCAAGATCGTTTGAAGTAATTTCTGTGCCATATTTTTGAGACAGTAAAAAAGCAGTATATGATTTTAATCGTTCATTAGGGTTATCGGCCGTCAAGCCTTCACCACCTGTTGGATTACTCATTAATAAATTAGCAATCATTCCAGCGCCAGCGCCCGTGCCTACTATTCTAGCGGCATTAGCCCCTACTTTAAATCGTGTTGGACCATCTGGATATATTCTTTTAATTAAATCTGTTGCTATTTTTCCTGCTTTTTGTGCAGGATTTTTTCCTGTAAGGACAGCGCTACCAAGGTTTTTTGTATTTTTTAATGCCTCTAGTGTCGCTCCATGTATTTGACCTACACTGTAAGGAAAGGCTTTTACTAAATTAGCGTATATCTTTGGATAAGCTGCTTTTATTTTATTTAAAGCTTTATCATAAACAATTCCGCCTGTAACAATACCTGTTGCTCCTGCAGTTCCCCACCATCCCCATTGTCCTGCGGGACCAGCATCGTATTCTGATTTGGCTAGTTCTTTAACATAATTGTTAACGTCCATAATATTTGGAACTTTACCGCCGTTAGTTATAGCTAACCCAGCGTTAAATAGTCCAGTAGCAATTCCTACAGGCACTGTTAATTCTTCAGATGCTAAATTTACTGCGTCTACGAGAAATTTACCTACATTTGATACAATGTTTTTTTCTCTTTCTCTTGCAAGCTCTAAACCATCCTTTGCAAGATCTACATTATCTTCGTCAAAAATATTATCTTCTTCAGCCATTATCATATTCTAGCACTTCTTCAAAAGAAACTAAACCCCCATCTGCTAAATATCTGGTGTAGTCAACCTGTTCTTGTATTGTTTTAAGCAAATTAGCTTCATTTACTTGGTCCATATCTGCTCCAAAATATCTATCTCCATGTTTAGATATTAAGTTTTTGCTTATTAAGTCTTCTTCTATTTTTTTAAGATCTTTTATAATTAATTTTTTTTCACTAAAATTTTCAGCTTTTGAAAATTTATTTAATAATGATTTAATTTTTTTATCAAAAATTAATTGATCTCTATTAAATTTGCCAGGAGCTAAAAAAATATTATTTAAATCAAAAGCTGCTCTCCAATTATCTGCAATATCTTCAATATGAGAAATTTCAATTAAAGATATATTAAAACCTGTATTAGATTTATTTGTTTGATCAACAAACAATTCAGGGTTTGTTTTTTTTATCATAGGGCTTAAAGCTTCATCTCGTATCTTTCTTACCTGACTTTCTAATTCTTTCTTCCTTAAAAACAAATTAGCTAATCCCTCAGCATCTATACTTTGAATAACTTTTATTATTTCAGAAGGATCGGCTCCATCTTCTTTAGCTTTTCCAATCATTCTAGATAAATGACTTTGATAAGTAGCTCCAGCTAATCCCCTCTGACCCTCTGGTATTACCTCAGCCATTCTTTTTCTTATTTCATTAAAATAAGGTTTATACTCATCTGGTATTTTATATACTCTTTCTCCTTTAGCTATGTTGTATATTAAATTAGTACCCTCTAATTTAGCAGTTTTTGCTCCTTTATTAAAATCAGGAAGTATTTTATTTGGATTTTTAAAATTAAAATAGGGATTAACGTATGTTTTTACAAAAAGAGCATATCCTGTATTATCACTTCTTTTTTTCTCCATTGCTGCTAAGTCAGGATCAGAAATATAGGCATTATACATTCTAACACCTGTCGGTTGTTCAGCCATGGTTGTTCCATCAGGAAATTTAATTTTATTAAAAGCATCATTTTTAAGTTTATTCATAACTCTAATAGCCTGATTACTTTTTCTAAATTCTATTTTTTTAGTACCTGTACTGTTTTTATTTATAAAATTATTAAACTTAATATTTTCAGGTGTTTTTTTCAATGTTGATAAATATCCTTCTATAAATGGATTTATTGTTATATTAGCTCTCTGTAATCCTAAATATTCACTACCTCCCTTTTTTTGAATAACGTTAAAATTAGGCATATTTCCTAGTTTACTTAATGTTAATCCAAGTTGTGCTTTTGTTATATTACCATCTGTGTAATCTTTCATGGCTTTTTGTATTGATGGATTATCTGCTAGTTTTATACCTAAATTTAAAAAGTCTACTGATGTAGTTGGTTTTTTATATTTTAAAGTAAAATATTTGTTTTGTTTAGGACCAAAATCTTGTTGAAGAATAACTTGATCTGCAGGATAAAATTTATTACCTACTTTTATTTGTAATTCTCCTGTAACTTCATCTATTTTTTTTAAACTAGGAGGAACTTGATCTAAAGTAAAGTTGGTTTCAGGGACATCGCCTTGGTAGATTTCATTTGCAAAAATATCTATTGGATCTTCTTGTTCTTGAATCTTAGGTTTTACTTTTTTATTTTGCATTGAATCTAAAATGTCAATGTCTCTCATCATTTTTGATACTAAAGCATTACGTTGAACAGCATCAAGATTATCAATTCCTCCTAAATTATCTAAATATTTTTGTGCTGTAGTTACTTGCCCTGGTTGTAATAAACCATCCTTAATTAACTTTGCTACAATATTGTCTACTAAGTTAGCCATTAATAATACTCCTGCATGCCGACAACGAGACGTGGTTCGTCTTTGTAGTCTGAATCTAATTGTATGAAGTTTCCTTGACGGAAACGCAACAACGCTTGAGTTGTTGAGTCGACTAAATCGTCATGATCACCATAAGGGAAAGCCGCGCATTCTTCAATCACTTCTTCTGCCCAACGGTCCTCGGTGCACCATACCTGTCCCGCTTCAAAAATAGGAGCCACGGAGTTGACACGTACATGCTTATCATTGCCCTTACTAGGCGTATAAGTTACTACAGGAATTCCCAATTGACGTAGCTCCTGTGTTAAGGGCATACCAGAAGCTTTCGCTTCTATCAAGATTGTTTCGGGTTCCCAGTATTTATATTCATCTAGTGCGATCTCTTTGAGCTCAGGAAAATCCCATCTACCCTTGCGCATCGCAAGAAGGATAATGTGCCATGGGCCGTGTTCCACGGGTTTAAATACACCCCACGTTGTTATCGCACTAAAGTCTGCTGTTTCTTTTTTACTGAACGCTGTATCATAACTTTGTATGACGTGAGCTAATTGTGGTATTTGTTCCTTCGGCCATACTTTCCACCATTCTCGTTTGATGATTGAACCTTCTTCAGAGGTCGGTGCTTGTTGCCATTGTGCCTGCCATTTTTGTTCTGACAAAGATGCTTTGACACCCTTTAATTCATCTAGTTTCCAAAACTCTGGCCATAATGGTTTATCATTCAAAACCGCAGGAAACTCTACAATTTCCCATTTATCTGCATTTTCATTAGATTGTGCGTTTATTAACTTACCTGTTAGGTCTTTTGTAGACCAACGAGTCATAACTACAACAATAGCACCACCAGGTTGTAAACGCTGTCTAGGTCCAGAGGTGTACCATTCATAGGCATTGTCCATGGCTGTTTGTGAGAGAGCGTCTTGCTCTGAATGAGGATCATCAATAATAAGAAGATCGGCACCACGACCAGTAATAGCACCACCCACACCAGCAGCAAAATACTCTCCACCAGCGTGAGTTGTAAAACGCCCCGCTGCCTTTGAGTCTTGAGATAAGCTGACAGTCGGGAATACATCTTTGAATTCTTGTTGCTCAAACAGGTTCCTCACTTTCCTACCAAAGTTATATGATAATTCTGCCGTATGTGTAGTCTGTATTATCTTTAATTTTGGTTTTTGTCCAAGCATCCATGCAGGAAACAAATGAGAAGCAAACTCTGACTTTGTATGTCTTGGTGGCATATTGACAATTAATCGTTTTATTTTTCCACGTGAAATGTCTTCAAATTTTTTTGCAATAATTTTATGATGTGAACCTGCAATAAATTCTGGCCAAACTTTTTTTACAAAAGTAAGAAAGGTGGAATGGGACTCCTCCGCCAATTTGATTTGCATTTTCCTTAATTCGTATTTTAGGACTTCTGTTGGGATCTCAGATTTTTTCATAAAAAAGTTATATCATAGTTTGTGTTTGTGTAAAACTCAAGCACTAGGATAAACCTCACGACCGACCACCGAAAAGGGGTTGTGGGGGTGCGAAGATTACTAGATCTAGTTTGAGGTTGGTTGTAAGTACCTAGATGTTGTAGGTGAGGTAGTACCTGCCATCTGAAGTGGAACTGGCTGCCTGGCTGCATCAGGCTCCTGCTGCACCAGGAGTTCCTAGCTGCTGGTGATAAGACGTAAAAAAAGGGGCGAATGATCGCCCCTTCTACCAGCCCTCGAGGGTAACTGTTATGTTATGTGTTGTGCTAATCGTTGCATGATCTTAGTTCCCCAATCTTTAACGTACTGAGGTGCATGAGGATCAAGAACAATCGACTCGACTTCACTTTCTAAAACTTTGTACAAAGCTTTCCAATTGATGTTGTCAACATGAGTTGCTCTAACATCATTAGGGTTAGGAGTAGTAACTGAACTATTATCTCTAGTTCTTAAACCGAAGGTCTGCTCTACTACTGCTAAACGTCTGTCTAAATCATTATCTGGCATTTTGATTTCTCCTTTCTACTTACCTTCTTACTCCCATTTTATTCTATACTCAACAACTTTATTTCTTTCTTGTGGATAACTTTTCTCTTGACAACAACCCCAGAGCAACTCCCCCGTGCTGTACTTCTGTTACTATTACTAGGTAAGGCGACCAGAACTGCAATGCAATGGAAATGTAGACGTAAAAAAAGGGGCGAGTAGGTCGCCCCTGTTATTCTACTTAGGCAATTTATCGGTACTAAGCGGAAATTCTGAAGTCTGCTACTTCATCTATCGTAGCTTTTTTGTTTCTTGAAACTGTTGTTTCCGATAGAGGCATAGCCTGTATCTGTTTATATTGCGTTGGCACTTTGCATTGATGATACGCAATCTCGCCAAGTTTCTCCTTGACAAGTTGGTTGTCAATCTTAGCACCCAATTTTTGTGAAACATGAAGTGAGTAATCCCTTCCATGCAATAGGTTTGCATTTTCGCTCATAGACAAGTCTATCATCAGTTGTCTGTTGACTTTAATAAAGTCTGCCAGAACTTTCTGCATTGTTAACGCTCGACCATAAGCGTCAACGATAGCTTGTTTATTTCTTTTACTTACACTAGCGGGGCTTTGTTGTGCCTTCTCTAGTACTTCTAATATATTAACAGCTTTTGACATTTTATTATCCTTTCGTCTTTCTAGTTAATACTCCCTTTATATCCCATGTTATTCTACCTGTCAAATCTTTTTTTATTTTTTTTTCCACACGAACTTCGCCAGCGTACCTGCAGCGTCCTGTACTATACTATAGTACCAGAGCTCCGCTGCCGCGATGGAATGGGGATGCAGCATTACGGTGTCCACGGCACCGTAGTCCAGTCTAGCTTCCCGACCAGAGTTACCAGACTGGTTCCCAGCAGAAGCGTTAGCGCAGCTACCTGCTGCGGGAGCAGCGCCAGGAACACGATGTAGACGACCAATGAAGCTAGAATGTAATGGATCATCGTGCCGATGCCTGAATCCAGTCCTGCATCAGTCCCCAGACTTCAGCGTCCTGCTGCACCAGCACATGCGCACCATCTCCCCAGTCCAGGTACCAGTATTCTAAGCGATGTAGTTCGGCGTGCTCGTTAACGTAGCCGCGAAGCTCGTCGCTGGGCCCGCCCCAGCTGAACTGCCAACGCCAGTAGCCCTCTGGTTGGTTGTCCCACGTATGCGGTTCTACGTAATCAAATCCCAGTGCCTCGTACTCTGGGTCTTTCAGGTCTTCTTGCCTATCCTTCCAACGCTCGTGGATCAGGTCTGCACATGTTGTTAATACGGTTACAGTCTCAGTCATCTTGTTCCTTTCTAATGGGGCGAAGGTAATGGCTCTTGATCAACCAGAGCGAAACCCTCGCCTAATCCATGTGAGTCAGGGCTTCTGGCAGATAAAGGTGGGATATCACTAGGTTAAACCGTTTTAACACCTCTATGAATCTGCTTACGGAAGCCCGTGGGTTCTCCTCAGCTCCTGACTCGTGTGGGTTGGGCCCTAGGCTTATTATAGCAATAACCAACCCTAGCAACAATGAAGGTTTCGCATCTGAAACATCTCAGGGCCCTTCTTCATTATTACTAATACTTATATAGTCCCATCTTTTTAGATAGTCAAGAGCTAATTCTATTTTATTTCCACACTCACTTCAGCCAGAGCTGGGGACGCCAGTCCTGTAACTACTATAGTGCCACGGGTCGTGGACAGGCAATGGAATGGAGATGCAGACGGCTACCAGCTCAGGTTCCTGGCTGCAGGTGCAGCACCTGAAGATACCTGTGGTGATAGGGTTTCTGCCGATGGACAATGGAAATGCGTATGACCAGCTCAGCTTCCTGGTTCCTGCTGCATGCGCCAGTCCTGGTACTATGCTTCGGGAAGGGCGGGTTTCTGCAATGGGGAATGGAGAATGTAGTCCTGCATCTCAGCCCACGCTGCGGGAGACGCTGGCAGCGCCCAGCATTTACTAGCGTGTTTGGGGGACAATGCGCCAATGGAGGGGACAATGGAGGACGAAAAGATACAGATCAGCCTCTCTCCGAGGATCTGATGCATAATAAAACTTCTTCCGCCTTGTCTTGCATGGCTAAAATGCCACGATTTTTGAAAGGGACTTAACTTTGCTTTGTTGACTTTTGTTGACGTTTTAAGTTCCAACCAGAACATTACACCATCTTTACAACCATAGCAGTCTGGCACGCCAGGCAGTGCCCAACTCTCAATACGAGTCCAATGAACATCAGACATATTCTGTTTAATGGAGTTCCAAAACTTACTCTCTGGTTTCACTTAAAGATAATAATAAATAGATAAATAACCAAACCCCAGAATACAATCTTCTGACCAAAGTAGAAAACTATTACACCTAATCCTTCCCACCAAGAGGGAGAAAAGTTCCAACAAAGATTAGCTTTAGGTACTTGAAAAGTATCTCTATGAGTAAACTTATGCTTCATG
>Ga0209929_1000799_pt1 | contig 11475 bp, 18 predicted proteins | sample SalPon2_C_H2O_MG_2_FD_185731 | JGI IMG/M metagenome (GOLD analysis project Ga0209929, IMG submission 185731) | Salt pond water microbial communities from South San Francisco under conditions of wetland restoration - Salt Pond MetaG SF2_C_H2O_MG... ... | reverse complement strand
GATCTATCGTGTGAAGGCTAATGAAAAGTGTAAGAAGGGGTACTACAAAGTCATGATGTTTGTCTGTCCTGGGAGACCAACAAACTACATTCGTCAAGGAGACTTCCACTTCTATGTACAACACGGTGTTGTGGAGTATCGCGTAAAACCTGGAGACACACAAGAGTCTGTAGCCAAGTTTTTCAAAGTACCACTTTCCCGTGTGAAGCGTGCTGGTAACTTTGCACCAAATAAAAGGATCGTGTTCCGTGCCAATGTCTTCAGTCACAAGCGTGGATGGGCCACCGGTCCGCTTCTGGTTGATGCATCTGGCAAGGCCATTAAAGACCCTCGTAAGGCGGATAGGAACTATCCTGGGCTAAACTACGAACGCTACTGTAGCTCATTCTGCGTCAAGGATAAGGGCATCAAGGTCGGAAAGACTCATCCCAAGGTCAGAAAGAAGACTCTCTAGATCTACCGTATTATCAACATCAAAAGACATATCAAATATATCCATTATATTGAAAATGGCTCCACTCTCCAATGACACAGTGTTGGACTGCGCTGTGTAATTGTTCTGGACCGTGACTGTAACTTTAAACTGTGAAACGTCAAACACTTTTCTACATAAGGGGCATGTGTTCTTACCTTTACCTTTCCATTCCTCTAGACAGTGGGAATGAAACATATGTCCACAACGGATCGGAGGATTGGTCCTCGTCGACCTTACCTCATTGAGACATATGGCACATTGTGACATTCTAGAGTATGGTTCTAAAGTTTTTATAGAAATTTAGCTCAGTAAATCTTAGACATGTTGGTGTATCCATCACATTGGTCGCAGCGATCGCGAGATTGTTCCTTCACCCCGCTGAGAAGTTCTGGTCCTTGTTTTTGGAGAAGTTGACGGTAGCTGTAGTTATCTTCAAAGGTAATACCGTTCTTCTTCATAATGTAATTATTTGTGAGCTGGGCTGAAGAGTGTAAAGTAAAGCATCGGCCATCAGCCATTCCAAGTCGTTGAGACATTTTTATTAAAATAGACCCAGAAAATTATTTTTTCCTGGATCTACAATTTAAAGACTTAAAGTTATAGATATCTAATGGAAAATTGTGATGTATGTTGTGAAAAGTTCAACAAAATAAATCACAAAAAGGTTGAATGCCCCTTCTGTGATTTACAGAGCTGTCGTGCGTGTTCACAGAGGTACTTGCTCTCCATCTCAGATGACCCACACTGTATGGGTTGTAAGAATGCCTGGAACCGTGAGTACGTGGACACGTGGTGTACGCGCTATTTTCGGAACACCGAACTCCGTCGTCACCGTGAAACGATCCTCTTTGATAGGGAAAAGGCTCGCATGCCTGAAACCCAGCCAGAGGTCGAGAGAATTAAGGCTATGCGAAAGATTCACTTCATCATTAATGAACAAAGGAAGCGTCTCATAGAACTTCACAACAAACATGGAATATATGTCCCAGTCACATTGAATACCCCGATACCCCAAGACATCCTGGATCTTAGGGAGGACATGGAGGAGAGTTACAGAGAGTTGGAACGCCTCAGACACGGAGGTGAGCTCGTCGTGGGTGAACCACCCAAAAAGTTTGTACGCAAGTGTCCCACCGAGGAATGTAAAGGGTTCATGAATGAAGATTGGTTCTGTGGTCTCTGTGACCGTCACTTTTGTGAGCACTGTAACGAAGAGGTTGGCGAAGGGCACATGTGCGACCCAGACGCTGTCAAGACTATGAAACTCCTCAAGAAAGATACAAAGCCCTGTCCCAAATGTGGAACGATGATACAGAAGCTTTCGGGGTGCGCTCAAATGTGGTGTCCAGATTGTCACACGGCCTTTGATTGGAGAACTGGTCAGATTGAGACTGGTCGCATTCACAATCCACACTATATGGAGTTTAAGAGGGGAAGGATCTCTGGTAGAGAGCACGCCGATATTCCCTGTGGCGGGGTCCCCACATTCAGGGAACTGCGGCAAGTGAATGCCTCTGATGACATACTACGATTTGCCACTGTACTCAGTAATCTCGACAGAGAACTCATATACAGATACGGTGACATATACGATGATAACAATCAGTACCTTCGTGTCGCCTACATGCTCAATGAACTCGAAGAAAAGGCGTTCAAGAAGGAACTTCAAAGGAGAGACAAACAGAGGGAGCGATACAGAGACATTGTAAACATCTACAGAATGGTTGTGGACACAGGTGGAGATTTGCTTAGGCAGTACGTCCTTGACCAGGATAGGGTGGATGAAATTGTGGACATAGCCACAAAGTTAGTCGAATACGCCAATGGTGTTATCAAGACCATTCAGAAGAGATACAATTGTGTGACCCCACCAATTATTAATCTTTTTTAATGGTAAGATGATCCTTCTCTTGGCTCTCATATTTTTGGTACTGTACCTCATACCAACCTACGAAGAACCCAAGGTTGTGGAGGACCTTGTGTCACCAGAAGAACGGAAACATATCATAAAGGAAGCTAAAAAGAAATTAGCAGTCTCCACTGTGGCTAAAAATGCTGTTGTTGATAAAAAAGTTCGAGACAGTGAAACCGCGTGGTTAGACCTGGACGATCCAGTTGTACACAACGTCGTGCGGCGTTGCCTCAAACTCACCGATAGACCAATGAATAATTGTGAAAAGCTTCAAGTTCTTCGATACAAACCTGGGGGTCACTACAAACCCCATCAAGATGCATTCAGTGATACGGAAGCTAATAAACGAATGTACACTGTAATACTGGCCCTTAACGATGACTATGGGGGTGGTGAGACAGAGTTTCCAAAAATAGGCAAGAAATACAAAATGAGAGCCGGTGATGGTCTCTTCTTCCATACACTCGACAACTACGAGCTCATGACATCCAAAGCTTTACATGGGGGTTGCCCTGTAAAGAATGGGGAAAAGTGGATTTGTAACTTGTGGGTTCACAAGTATCCATATACTTCATAAATATTGAGGTAAGAGGCAAAAGTGAGCCAGACTGCGAGAGGTACGACCAACTTATTTCGTCTCGCCGTGTACCAACTTGCGATTGCAGCCGCGACAATGATAGTGGCTGCGTTTCGCTTATCCTTGTTACACGAATAGACGACAAGCCATGCACAACAGAGACCCACCACGAGAGAAAAGAGGAAATCCTCCTTACTGAGATACCATGCATATCCAGTGGTCGCATAGAGAATTGGCCATACGACGGCAAAGACCCACCCGGGTGGTCTCAATGGAACTGCAGCACCCGAATCTTTTAAATTCGGACACACTGCACTTGTCGCTGTTATAGCCAAGGCTGGAATAGCGGCTCGCAGCATTTATAATTGGTCCACATTTTTTTAAACTTCACCCCGAACTCTCAACTTGGTTCGGTTAAGTTCGTGAAGAGCCTCAACATCCTTCTTATTCTGACCAGAGTATGGCACGGCGTACGCGTTGTCACACATCCACTTGTTGACATTGGTCCACTTTCCATCTTCGGAAACCCACACTTCCGCCAAGATGCGCCCAAATTTACCGCGCGAGTCCCGTTCCGGGCATCTGAGTTCGATCTCGATATCATCCTTCTCAGATTCCACAGCTTTGAGGCACCACTCCTTGAGTTTCTTCTTTGAGAGGAGGCCGTACACTTTTTCTTCTTTGTCGGATGTTCTGGATTCTGGGGTGTCAATGCCAAGGAGACGCACCCGTTGACGCGTACAGACATCGAATCCTAAATCAAGGGTCACATCAATCGTGTCACCGTCGACAACCTTTTCGAGGGAGGAGACTTTGTAGACATATTCGCAAGTGGGCTGGGTGTATGTGGCCATATAGTATGGGATTAGATTATTCTCCCCATAGGTAACTCATAGACTTTGATGAAGAGATTCTTATATATTTTAGAGGCCAACAGGACCACATTTATATTCTCTCACATTATTAATGAAGTCTGTCGTCTTCACCTACGGGAGATATAATCCACCTCACAAGGGGCACAGACTTATGATTGAACAAGTCATCGAGACTGCCAGACGTACTAAAAAGACACCAATTATCGTTGTGTCACACTCCACGGGGAACGCCAAGAATCCACTTCCAGTGGAGAACAAGGTGAGAATTCTTAGACGCTGGTTTCCAGGTGTCACAATTATGACATCCTCTAAGGAGAGAAGTATAGCCAAGATTGCTCAAGATTTTAATAAAAATTCAATTATGATTGTTGGTCAAAATCGTGAAAATAGTTTCAAGTTCCTCCCATTTAAGAAAGTTGCGGTCTCGAGGCCACCTGGTGCTGTATCGGCCACGATGGCACGGGCAGCCGCCGCCGCTGGTAACACCAAGGCTTTCAAGAATATGACTGGGTATAATCTCACTCCAAACTTGAGGAACAAGGTTGTGAGAGCTCAGAAAAAGTAATGTTGTACTTGTCCAGTGTTGATTGTTTTGGCATCTTCCCAGTTTTCTTTATTTGGTGTATACGTTGCTTTCGAGCCTTGTTGTACATGAAGTGTGGGTTGTTTTTACACTTTTCATATCTTTCTGAGTATGTTCTCGACTGTCTTATGTTTAGACATCTCATACCTTTGGCTTCCCAGTCCCTAATAAGTCTTTTATACAACTCTTTCATATCAGTCTTATTACGCGCATGAAGCACATTAATTGTAGAGTTTGGTGTAAAATCATCTTGATGCCAACCAGCTTTAAATAGTTTATCAAGTCCTTCATACTTTTGAGGATTTCGTTGGATTTCGTATTGTAAATCCACAATCCAATTTTCCACCCCATAGAATGGTAAAGATCCATTTTTATTAATTGAAACAAGATCGAGACATGGATTTGAATATTGTATATATTTAGCCTCTAATTTTTCTATCAGTTTATCCCTTGTCAAGGCTGGTAAAAGAGAGAACCCACATTCATCCAGCTTCATTTTCATCTGACCAACCCAAAATGTACCGAGGGTCTCATTCTCGAGGATGAAGAATGATGTTGGGTGGCTCATACTTATACCCGAGAAATAATTTTACGAAATGACATGTCCTGGAGTTTTAAAATCGTACAAAATTTTGTGTCAACAGTATCAGCTTTTTTAAAAAATTTTATTTTTTTCTACAAAGAAATCTTTATAACTTCATACAAACTTTTTTTAAAATTCATACTAATAAATTTTAGAAAAAATGGATACTATTGACACAAAATTAGATAACCACTTTAAAGATAAAATCTAATGTATGATTAAGATGGAAGCAGAGACTGTGACACTTCCCAAACCACCAGATGGTTACAAGTATAGGTTGGTCACTTGTGACTATGACAAAGAAAAGAACAGGGAAGCATGTCGCAATTATAGGGAAAACAACAGAGACAAAGTCAAGGAACAAAACAAATTATACTATGAGAGAAACAAAGAGAAAATAAAGGAGAAAAAGAGGCTACAATATGAGGAAAAGAAAAAAGAAAATTCATAAAATCTGTTTCAGTTGTCGGATTTTTTCTAAAAAACTATTTTTTTCTAAGGACAAAGTTTCTTAAGATTATAACAACTTCCATAAAAATTTTTAGTAATAAATTTAGAATTTTTCGGAACTCGGGGTACATAAAATTCCAATTTAAAGCTTCACCCCCAAACCCATGTATGGTAGACGTAGAGTCCTTGGCCAAAAATATCTACTCCCAACTTGGACCTGGATACAGTGAGAGGGTGTACCACAATGCCATGGAGGTCCTCTTACGCAAATACGGAGTTCAATACGAATCGGAAAGGATAGTTCCGATTCCCTTTGAGGGTCACGTCATTGGTAATGTGAGGGCTGACATCATCATAAACAATACAGTTGTCCTTGAGTTCAAAACAATCAGGACTCTCAATGAGCAGGCAGAGTGTCAAATAAAGAATTATCTGAATCTGACTGGGTTGAAGATTGGGTACCTGATAAACTATCCTCCGTTCCCCGATCGTGAGGTTGAGGTTCGTTGCATTGTTGCAGAAGAACAATTAGTGGAAACATCTTCGCCATGACTTTATAGAAGGCCTGTCCCTCCTCGTAGTACTTTTTAGGGTCATTGAGACCATCTGTCAAAAGTTCTTGTGCTCTTCGTATATGATACTGAGCCTCTTCTATACAGAAGTTCTGGTATTTATCCATTAGTGTATGTACTACCAGCTTCTTTAAGCATGGGAACACATGGGACATTTATGTAACCGTGGAAAACACACATTACACACAAAGTGATCACATTTCCTAAACTTGAAACATTTCCCTTTGTTGAGACACACAGGACATTCCATGTACTCAATTGTTTCTAGAACTTCATTCTCAAATCTCCAGAAACAATTTGAACATACCTTCAGACGAGAGTCCCTCAGTTTGTAGCACACATCAAAGTTGGGACACTTCGTCTTCATATTATATAGTGGGGATGAATTCCCATTGCAATTCCGCGCAAATCTTTTTCCAGATCTGATCTTGTGCATACAATTTGCTCTTGGACTTGAGGAGCGGAAAATACTGCAAGTACTCATCTTCTTCCAGAAGTTCACAAAACTTGTAGAGGACATAGGAGTAACTCAAGAAATTCTTCCTCTCTGTTGGACAGTTATCGTTGAAAGGTTTTTGGATATCTTTGAACATCATGCGCAACCTCTCTTCGAGTTCCTGTGGCATATTTGGTGCTCTAATACCATTGAGGATATTGGTTATATAGGGAACATGCTCATAGTACTTATTGAGTCTCAACTTCTTGAGAAGTCCTCGTATCTTTGCATGTGTGATCTCTTCGAGGTTCTTAATCTTCATCTTTTTGAGTTCTGACCTTAACTGATCCATGACTTCATCTGGTATTGTTGTCATCTCTTGTGCTTGAAACTGGCTGAGCCACTCATTGAAATGGTTCTCCCTCTTGTAGCTATAATTCACAACTTTCTCAGAGGTTTCCTGCTCTTCCCTATAGGTCAACTCTTCACTAATGAGACACGCTAAGACGAGACCACATGAATCACATACGAGTTCACTTGTGTCTGGGATGTGAATGACATTACTCGTGGAACAAGTCTCACATTGTTCCACCCGACGTTCCCTCGGTCTCGCTATATTCTGTTTCTCAACTTCTATGAGGTAGTCCCTAAATATATCCTTTCTTTGAAGTCCCATAGTCTCTTTGACATTGAAAATATTGTCTGTATTTATGGTCTCTTCACCCTCTTCGGCATACTGATTCATATAGGGCATACACCTAATCATGTAATCACTCATCTCGGCTTCGTACCTCTTTTTATTGGAGGGATCGGTCTCAATAAGATTGGTCCAATTTTCAATCTTATTTTTATACCTACTTAAAAAGTTTCCCTCCATTATAATTAAGAATGTTAGTTAAACTTTTAAGTAATGTTTTGTATTTTTACAAAAAGTTAACAACACCTCGGGACTACACAATACTCTCAGAAGAGTTGGAATACAAAGTTGATTACAGAATGAAGTACCACATCGAGGATCCTTTCTGGGCAGAAGAGGAAAAGGACTGGGATGGCACTCTTGATGAATTTTATATGAACGCAACAGGTAAACCATTCAGACGCACTGTGGTTCCTCAAAATATCAAGAACCTCACACTCCGTGTCAAGTATTGGTACGGTGGCAAAATCTACAAAGCCATCTCCCAAGACATTAACTTTAGACCTGGTGAAAATGAGGCAGAAGGTGTGAACTTTAGTATCCCCTTGAGTAGTGTTTGGATTGTGGATCATGACGATAAACCACAAGTAAACATTACTGAAAAGGTAAAAAGGTACGCGGGACCGAGGAACGATTTCCACGGGGAAAGTGTCCCTCTCAAGGATTTCTTGTATTACACACCCAAAACTCTTAGGAAAAAGTATCCAAAAATTGTACTCACCAATTCACTTGGCATGAAGAAGATGCTCCTTACTCTCGAGGATTCTACAACTGATCTTCGGATACCTTAGTGGCCAAATAGAACTTGAGATCTCCCAAGTTGGCAACATTGTACTTGAGAATCAAAAACCTGTTCCCCTCTTCTTGCATTATTTGCACAGACGCGCACATACTCGCCGCCTTTGTAAATATATTCAGGTACCTCAAAGAGTAAAGACCTGTTATTTCTGGACTCTCTTCTGCACACTCAATGGAAGTCTCTTGACTTGCAAAGTCGCCTTCACATTTAAGATGAAGTTTATTACCTACCCGAGTAATTTCAATGTCTTGACCAATATTTGACATGTCACGACACAACCTTTGAAAGTCCGTCGATGATAAAATGGTCACACTCGTCATTGTGACACTTGGAACTTCAATCCGACTCTCATTAATGTCGAGGAGTTTGAGTTGAAATTTTGTATTTGTTTTCTTGTATTCACTTGAAATTTCAATGTCCATAAATTCCTTTGAGTTTATTTCAATTGTAAGTACATCATTACTCGTAATAGTTTTTAAGAGTTTGTATGTATTTGAAATATTGATACCCGCAATAATTTCTTCTTGGTCACATTCATAATGTTCAAAATTTTCGGCCGATAGAAACATATCGATGAGAGATGTTCTTGCCGTGTCTAATGTGACAATGTACATACCCTGAGGACGAAAGTACACATTTACATCATTGAGAATATCCTTTAGAACTTCAAATGTTGATTTTATGGCCGAAGCCTGAATCGTCACGAGTTTCATATTACTACATTTACCGCGTAGTATCTTTAAATCTTTTCATTGTATGCAATACCCTTACTGACATCGCGATTAATCTTCTCCTCCAGTTCCCGAGTCATTGCGGGTTGGAGTGACTGACCGTAATTGTCCAGTGAAAATATATCAGTATCATTTTCGTCTCCCTCGAGTGTTGTCATTGAGCAACCTCCACTGAATCCCCAATTTGAAACTTCCTTGGTTGGAAGGAGGGAATCGAGCCAATTTTTTATTTCACTCCCGACTAAAATTTTACCATTTTTTGTGAGCATTGTGGGAACCCGTGTAATCTTGTTGCGGTACGCAGGTGGAACGCCTTGAGTATTAATATTATGATAGTGCACGAGCTGTTTCAGCTGAGGATGTTTGTTGATATACTCAATAACTTCCATGGAATGTTTACACCTTGGGCTATAAATCAGTAGTGACATCTAATATGTACATGGGTATTTTGTAAAAAAAAATTAACGCATATTAATAATAAAGATGAACTGGACGATAACAATCATCCTCATTTTGCTTGTCCTGTTGATCACAACCCGCCGAGAACCATTCACGGAAATCTTTGGTTTCTCAGGCTACGAAAAAGTGACAGACCCTATTCGTTTTGACGACCCCAGACCAGATTTGTCTGCCTACACAGAAGCTGAAGCGAGTGTGAATAATGATACCATGCAGGAATTTACCCTCCAGACTAATAAAGAAATCCAAAAACGCACAGGACTTTGCACATATATCATTGAAACGACTTCACTCAAGCGTTATCAAAAGGAGGATAGTGACTTGTATGAATGTGTGTTTATGGTTGTCAAAAATAACGGTTTTGCCTTTGGGTTTTCTGTCGCCGCTTTATTTGAACTATCAGGTGACAACGCCACACTTGTGTCTCTTCGATCACAACCTTTCGGTTCCGATGCACCATCCAAAGTGACTCCATTTACACAGAGCCGTGGTGGTCAGGACTTTGTCAAATATGAACTTGTGAAGAAGGCTGCGGTACCAACCAAAAGTGAGTTAGAAACCGCTAAAAATAAGTTGAGTAAAATGTAATGATCAGCATCAATGATGTGACAAAAATCGACGAGAGGAGAAAACAGATAAAAAAGGAGATATACACGAAAGTGTATGAACAATTCTCTCGAAAGATTAAGCAGTCAGTAGAACTTGGTCTTAAGCAAGTATTCTTGACTGTTCCAACATTTGTCATAGGATATCCAACATTTGATAGAGGTGCAGCAGCTAAATATATTGCGAGGCAATTAAAGTTGGGTGGTTTTGATGTTCGTCTCATCAGTGAATATGATATGTATGTTTCATGGATTTTACCCAAAAAGGCTAAACAAAAGGAGGAACGCCCTGATGACATGGAGTTTCCAGACCTTATGAATCTCAAAAAGATGGCGAACAAATACAGGCGAAAGTAGTGCGTAGGAAACCCCCTATTAAAAACACACTCAATGATAAATGGACACACTCAGTATAATGGTAGAAGCGAAAAAGGAGTACATGGGACAGCTTTACCTCATAATGTGCCCACCTATGATTGATGTTTTTCATGATTTGTATCAGGAAGCCGCGAAACTTTCAAAGGGAAAGAAGACCCTCATTATGTTTCAAAAGTTGTTGAAGGAAGTGCCAAACTGGTCTAACGCCATGTCGAAGCAGCACACAGATAACATTGCGAATCGATGTGCTTGGTTCAATGATCTCCTTGCGGCGGTCTTTGTTGCGTGTACAAAGATCCTTTCTGCGGTTCGTCTCAAGGCTGAAAACAAAAAAATTAGTCTCAAGCTTCCAACCAATGAAGTTTTTATTCAGACATGCTACAACAATGCGGCGAAGGATTTGTACAAAGATCCATATGTGTTCCACGAAGAACAGAGTGAATATGTGAGAGATGAAGAATTGATCCGCCGTTTCTCCACGTGCATTGAAGCCACTGTAAAGGAGCTCATTCCAGTTCAGGAAATCCTCCAGACCTACATGTCTCAAACACTTGATACTCGCGACATCGATCTTGATGGTGAAATACACGACACAGAAGATCCAGAAATCGCCGAGGAGCCAGAGGCAGAGCCAGAGGCAGAGCCACTCCCAGAAGATGAGCCAATGATGGGCGCCGAGGAGGAACCAGTTCAACCAACAGGTCTCGAGAATGAGTTCAAGACCGTTCCAGGTGTCCAAGATCCAGCCCCGGAGCCAGTCACACACGCGATTCCAGAAGAGGAGCCTTTGCCACAAGAGGATGAAGATGTCTTCTTTGGGGATGCCCCAGAACAGCGTGTAAAAAAAACTGCGTATAATTAAATGGAAGATCTCTCCGAATATCTCCGAGACCCCATGAGTGCCGCATTCATCGCCGCGGCGATCACTGCTGGTTACATTCATGTGAAGGCCCAGCTTAATAACGAAGGCAAGTTGGAACTTAACAAATACACCAAGCCAGCAGCCCTCAACGCGATCCTTGTCTTTTTCATAGTCTCAAACGGCCTTGGTCAAAGAGAGGCTATTTCCAATGAACCTTTCTAAACTTAAAGATTTAACCCTACGAATAAGAAAATGGCGTCTGTGTCTGCGTTTAATGACATGCTCTCCCAATTTCTTGTGGAATTGCACAAGACTTTTCCAGATGAAACCGGAATCAAGAAGATGACCACTTCCTTTGAAATGCTCAAGAAGACGAATCCACGCCTTGTGGTTGATGGCTTCATGAAGGGCGTCGCCCCATACGCCGACAGGATCTCCACCAAGGATGAAAAGTTCATTCTCGAAGAGATTGAAAAGATTG